>Ga0228698_1000029_pt1 | contig 157702 bp, 163 predicted proteins | sample McNCre117_Aug_MG_FD_178015 | JGI IMG/M metagenome (GOLD analysis project Ga0228698, IMG submission 178015) | Freshwater microbial communities from McNutts Creek, Athens, Georgia, United States - 1-17_Aug_MG | ecosystem: Environmental > Aquatic > Freshwater > Creek | place: USA: Georgia... | reverse complement strand
TGGCCCAACCCGGATTGGCAGGGCGCGTGTTTGCACTGGCTGGACGTTTGGCCGCCACCCCGCAACATTCGCCCACGCCCACAGCCATTCACCTGATGCACGGCAATCTCGACCCGGTGATGCCCGCCCACCTGGCCATTTCTGCCCGGGAACAACTGCACAACCTGGGTGCCACGGTTACCTTGCAACGATTCGACGGACTGGCACATCACATCGATGGGCGGGTTCTGATGGCCATCCTCGAACACCTGCTTCCCGGTGACCGCATCTCCACACCCTGAACGTTTCCACGACAGCTCCGATGCCCCCCGCCTGGGAGTTGCCTCTGGGGGCACGTTCACTGGCAAACGCCTACTTCAGTCCGAAAGGCCCGACCCCAGTCGAGTTGGAGCGTGCGATAGACCTGGTCGAGGATGCGGCTGCAGGGGGTTGCGGCTTCTTTTCGCGGAGAACAGGAACTGGTGACAGATGATCGGTCCCTGGGTGAACTTGTCGGCTCACATGGGCAACGCGTGTCCGCGATGGACGTGGTGATCTCGCGTGAAGCATTCGAGGCGTTGTTTCAGCGCATGGTGTCTGTCATCCAGGGCTCATCCTGGGATGACCAGCAGTTTGCCCGCAGGTGAGCTGACCATGGCACGCGTGCTCCTGGTGCGGGAGCTGATGCACCACCTTCGGTTTTCTTCACTTCGCCAGCGGATGGAACCACCCCGAGGCGAACCACGAATGAAGTTCACCCAGAGGTGAAACGCAGCCTGCGCAGCCAGGCCTAAAGCTCCCACGTCGCAGCTGGGTCCAGCCGCTGCAGCAAGGTGTCCAGCACGTCGTACACCTGCTGCAAGGCTTGCACGCCCACCAGCGCTTCCAAGTCGGCGTATTGCTGTTCCACCAGCGGCGTCATGCGCTCGCCGAGGGCGTGGGCTTGGGCCGTGAGGGTCACTTTCACGCGGCGCTGGTCGTGGTCCATGCGTTCGCGGTCGATCCAGCCGGCCTCTTCCATGCGGGCCAGCACCCCGGCAATGCTGGGGCTGGAGATCAGGCAGCGCTCGCACAGCTGGCGGGGCTCCAGCCCGTCTTCCTGCAACAGCGCACGCAGGATGCGCCATTGCTGCTCGGTCACGCCCTGCTCATTCAGCACGGGACGAAAGCGCGCCATCAACACCTCGCGCGACTGAAGCAGGAGTTGCGGCAAATTGCGGTGGCGGAGTGGATGGGTCATGGGCATCAAAGTGTGCGGCGGGAACCGGGACTGCAAAGGGAATACCCTGAGATCGACCCATTGACACACTCACATGTTAGTGATTGAATTACACACATGTTAGTGATTATGAAGTTCATCGGGTGATACCGCAACCGGCCCGTTCCAGTTGCCGCTGCCTGAGCGGCCAGAAAGTTGTGCATGCAAACCTCTTCCTTCCCTGCGACCCGAGGCACCGTCTACGGCACCCTGCTCAACCACCGCGACGCCCTGGCTGCGTTGGGCGAGCAGGTGCACGCCGCGCCCTACAAGGCACCGCCCAAAGCCCCGGTGCTGTACATCAAGCCCCGCAACACCTGGGCCAAGCCCGGGGACGCCGTGGTGGTGCCCACCGATGCCCCCGAGCTTGAAATGGGGGCCACGCTGGGCCTGGTGATCGGCCGCACGGCCTGCCGAGTGAACACAGCTGAAGCGCTCAGCTTTGTGGCGGGCTATGTAGTGATGAACGACATCAGCGTGCCGCACGCGGCGGTGTACCGGCCGTCCATGCGCTTCAAATGCCGTGACGGGTTTTGCCCGATGGGTGACGTGGTGCCAGCTTCCTCCGACATCGTCCCCGATGCGCTCGCCATCACCGTGACCCTTGACGGCGCCGTGGCGCACCGCAGCAGCACGGCAGGGCTCATCCGCCCCGTGGCGCAGCTGCTGGCCGACGTGACCGAATTCATGACCCTGCACCCCGGCGATGTGTTGGCCGTGGGCGTGGCCGCCGGTGCCCCGCGTGCCTGCGCCGGGCAGCAGGTGACCATTGCCATTGAAGGCATTGGCGAGCTGGCACACACCCTGGTGGCCGAGGCAAACGAAACAATCCCTGCGCCAGCTCATGCCGCGTGGCCAAGCGCAAGCACCCCGGGCCCCACTGCCCGGGTTGCGTTCAGCGGCGCCATCCACACCGCCACGCCGCACCCCAACGGCGTGCAACTGGCCGATGGCCGGGTGTTGGCCGAGGCTGACGTGGTGTGGCTGCCCCCGTTCGAGGTGGGCACCGTCATTGCGCTGGGGCTGAACTACGCCGACCACGTGAAAGAGCTGTCCAAAGAGCTAACCGTGACCACACAGGACGAGCCCCTGGCCTTTTTAAAAAGCGCCAGCGCCCTGATCGGCCACCGCGCCGTCACCCGCCGCCCAGCAGGCGTGGTCTTCATGCACTACGAGTGCGAGCTGGCCGTGGTGATCGGGCGCACCGCCAAAAACGTGAGCCGTGAAGACGCTTTTGCTTACGTGGCGGGCTACACCGTGGCCAACGACTACGCCATCCGCGACTACCTTGAAAACTACTACCGCCCCAACCTGCGCGTGAAAAACCGCGACAGCTGCACCGTGCTGGGCCCGTGGTTGGTGCCCGCAGCCGACGTGCCCAACCCGCACGACCTGGCGCTGCGCACACGGGTCAACGGCGTGGTGACCCAGCAGGGCCACACCGCCGACCTGATTTCGGACATCCCAGCGCTGATCGAATACCTCAGCGGCTTCATGACGCTGCAGCCCGGCGACGTGATCCTGACCGGCACGCCCGACGGCGTGGTCAACGTGAACGTGGGCGACGAGGTGGTGACCGAGATCGACGGCATCGGCCAGCTGGTCAACACCCTGGTGGGCGACGAGGCGTTCGGTCGCTGAAGCCAAAGAAACCACCCTGGCCGCCTGAACCCACCACGCCACCCGAAAAAATTCAAAAAATTGGCACCTACCGCTTTATCTGCATAGGCTTACAGCTATTCATTCAGGAATTCACCATGCGCACCAACCACCTCATCAATGGCCAGCAAGTTGCCGCCAGCGACTACTTTGAAACCGTCAACCCCGCCACGCAGGACGTGCTGGCCGAAGTGGCCAGCGGTACCGCAGCGGACATTAACGCCGCCGTGCAGGCCGCCAAAGACGCCTTCCCGGCCTGGGCAGGCCGCCCCGCCACCGAGCGCGCCAAAATCATGCGCAGCCTGGGCGAGCTGATTGCCAAGCACGTACCCGAGATTGCCCAAACCGAAACGAAAGACACCGGTCAAAGCATCAGCCAAACCGGCAAACAACTGGTGCCCCGCGCGGCTGACAACTTCCACTACTTTGCCGAAATGTGCACCCGGGTGGACGGCCACACCTACCCCACCCCCACGCACCTGAACTACACGCTGTTCCACCCCGTGGGCGTGTGCGCCCTCATCAGCCCCTGGAACGTGCCCTTCATGACTTCCACCTGGAAAGTGGCACCCTGCCTGGCCTTTGGCAACACGGCGGTGCTGAAAATGAGCGAACTGTCCCCGTTGACCGCTGCGCGCCTGGGTGAACTGGCGCTGGAAGCCGGTGTGCCCGCCGGTGTGTTGAACGTGGTGCACGGCTACGGCAAAGAAGCCGGCGAACCGCTGTGCGCCCACCCTGACGTGCGGGCCATTTCGTTCACCGGGTCCACCGCAACGGGCAACCGCATCGTTCAGTCTGCTGGCTTGAAGAAGTTCAGCATGGAGCTGGGCGGCAAAAGCCCGTTTGTGATTTTTGAAGACGCCGACCTGGACCGTGCACTGGACGCGGCCATCTTCATGATCTTCTCCAACAACGGCGAGCGCTGCACCGCAGGCAGCCGCATCCTGGTGCAGCAAAGCATTTACGCCGACTTCGCAGCCAAATTTGCCGAGCGTGCCAAGCGCATCACCGTGGGCGACCCGCTGGCCGAGAGCACCATCATCGGCCCCATGATCAGCCAAGGCCACCTGGCCAAGGTGCGCAGCTACATCGAGCTGGGTCCCAAAGAAGGCGCCACCCTGCTGTGCGGCGGTATCGACCGCCCCAGCTACGCCCCCGAACTGACCGGTAACCTGCAAAAAGGCAACTTCGTGTGGCCCACCGTGTTTGCCGACGTGGACAACCGCATGCGCATTGCGCAGGAAGAAATCTTCGGCCCCGTGGCCTGCCTGATCCCGTTCAAGGACGAGGCCCACGCGATTGAGCTGGCCAACGACATCCAGTACGGCTTGAGCAGCTACGTGTGGACCGAAAACCTCGGCAAAGCCCACCGCGTGGCCGCATCCATCGAGGCGGGCATGTGCTTCGTCAACAGCCAGAACGTGCGCGACCTGCGCCAGCCCTTCGGCGGCACCAAGGCCAGCGGCACCGGGCGCGAAGGCGGCACCTGGAGTTACGAGGTGTTCCTGGAGCCCAAAAACGTGGCCGTGTCTTTGGGCAACCACCACATTCCACATTGGGGTGTGTGAGCATGCAACGACGCACCCTGTTGAGCGGCGCAGCGGCACTGGCCACCGGCCCGCTGCTGACTCCACTGCTGATCTCCACGCCGGCCCACGCCCAAGCACCGGCGCAAGCCTGGCCCACCAAGCCGCTGCGCTGGATCGTGCCCTTCCCCGCAGGTGGCACCACCGACGTGGTCACCCGCCTGGTGGCTGCCGAGCTGACCAAGCAACTGGGCCAGCCAGTGGTGGTGGACAACAAGCCCGGCGCGGGCACCGTCATCGGTGTGGACCTGGCCGCCAAAGCCCTGGCGGACGGCCACACCCTGCTGACCGTGGCCAACAGCTTCTGCGTCAACCAGACACTGATCAAAAACTTGCCCTACGACGGCCTGCGCGACCTGCGCCCGGTGGCGCTGATGGGCATGTCCGACCATGTGCTGGCCACGCACCCCGGCAGCGGCTTCAAAACCCTGGCCGACCTGGTGGCCGCCGCCAAAAAGCAGCCCGGCAAGCTCAGCTACGCGTCGTTTGGCAACGGCACGGCGGCCCACCTGTCGGGTGCCATGCTGGAAGCCCAACTGGGCATCGAGATGATCCACGTGCCCTACAAGGGCCAGGCCCCGGCGCTGAACGATTTGCTGGGCGGCCAAGTCGGCATCATGTTTGGCAACTGGCCCGAGTTTCGCCAGCACGTGCAAAGCGGCAAGCTGGTGGCGCTGGGCATGGCCACGGCCAAGCGCTCGCTGCTGGCACCGCAGGTGGCCACGCTGGCCGAGCAAGGCACGCCCATCGAGTCCAACTCGTGGAACGGGCTGGTCATGCGCAGCGGCACACCCGACGCCGTGGTGCAACGCCTGAACGCCGAGGTCAACAAAGCCCTGCGGGCCCCCACGGTGGTGCAGGCCTTTCACGACGGTGGCATTGCCTCGCTGGCCGGAACACCGGAACAGTTTGGCACTTTCATCCGCAGTGAAATCGACAAATACGCAAACGTGATCCGCAAAGCGGGCATCACTGCAGACGCCTGACCACAGAAGGACACCACCATGGGAAAACTCGCCCTCGTCGCCAAAATCACCCACGTGCCCAGCATGTACCTCAGCGAACTGGACGGCCCGCGCAAGGGCACGCGGCAAGACGCCATCGACGGTCACCAGGAAATCAGCCGCCGCTGCCGCGAACTGGGGGTGGACACCATCGTGGTGTTCGACACCCACTGGCTGGTGAACGCCAACTACCACATCAACTGCGCGTCGCACTTCAAGGGCAACTACACCAGCAACGAGCTGCCCCACTTCATTGCCAACATGCCGTTCGAGTGCCCCGGCAACCCCGAACTGGGTCAACTGCTGGCCAAGGTGTGCACCGAGCACGGCGTGGAAACCCTGGCCCACCACAACACCACGCTGGACCCCGAGTACGGCACCCTGGTGCCCATGCGCTACATGAATGCCGACCAGCACTTCAAGGTCATTTCCGTTTCGGCCATGTGCACCGTTCACTATCTGGACGATAGCGCCCGATTGGGTTGGGCCATGCGGCAGGCCATTGAAAAGCATTACAACGGCACCGTGGCCTTCCTGGCCAGCGGCTCCCTCAGTCACCGCTTTGCCCAGAACGGTCTGGCGCCTGAATTTGCCTTCAAGGTCTGGAGCCCCTTTCTGGAGCAACTGGACAGCCATGTGGTGGACATGTGGAAAACCGGCCAGTGGAAAGACTTCTGCGGCATGCTGCCCGAGTACGCGTCCAAAGGCCACGGCGAAGGCTTCATGCACGACACCGCCATGATGCTGGGCGCCCTGGGCTGGAGCGAGTACGACGGCCAGGCCGACGTGGTCACGCCGTACTTTGGCGCCTCGGGCACGGGGCAGATCAACGCCATCTTCCCGGTCACACCCGTTACCGGCCGTGACATTCCCACGGCCAAAGCTTCTGCCGCCGATGGTTACACCTCGGTGGCCACCCGGCTCTGACACCAATACTCACTCATCATGTCCCGCCTCACCACTCCCTGTGTTGCAAATGACAAGACCGTGAGCAACCCTGGATATCGGGCTTTGCTATCAATACCCTTCTGCAATGACCGAGGGCGTGTAGGTATTCAACGGGCCCAAGTCGATCAAGTTGGATGGATTGGCTTCCAACCAGCCGATCACTCGGTTGGTACTGGTCTGCACAGCCAACGTCACAGGACCTACTTCACCAGTGCGGTAGGAACGAAGTTGATACGGTGCTTGTACACGGGTTTCCTGACCTCGCACCCCAAACAAGTTCGCAAATCGAGCTTCTGCCCAATTCAGGAAACGATCAACTTCACTCTGAGTTGCCCGACCTGGCACCGCCGCCAAAACCCGATCCGCTTCTCTGATCCCTGTCAAGTAGGCGCCATGTACTGTGGCTCGGTATTTTTCATGAGTGTGTTCCCCGGCAAACAACAGCCGCTGCAGGGGTTGAGCCAGGGTGACGTGATCTGCATAACCGCTGTTCACAGCAGCAAAGGAATAAGCCCCCTTGGCATATGGATCATTGTTCCAGCGTGTCAAAAAAATACGACTCGGTGCCTTGGCTGTATTTCCAAAAACCACTTTCAAAGCCTTGGTTACGTCTGCAATCAAATCTGTTTCGCTCAAGCGTTCCAAAGCCAACCCCTGCTCACCAAAACCGAAAGTAACCAGACAATTCACATTTGGGGCAAAAGTCTTGTAATTGAGAAAGTAACTGAATCGCCCTCGAATGGGCGAGTGATAACCGAAATATTGTGTGTCTGCAGGCCAGAAAGGCTCATCAAACACCATGAAGAGTTTGTTGATCTGTCCCATACCCATTCGCCCTATGGCCCCGCGTTTCTCGTCAGGAAGTGGCGGATTGAAGCCAATAGTGCCCGCCTTGAGCACGCCCAACGTGGCGGTGCAAATCACATAGTCGGCAGTATAGGTGGCACCACCAGCAACCACACTCACTTGGTCTGCGCTGTAATTGATCACACTGACAGGTGTGTTCAGGCGAACGTCCAACCCTTGTGCCAAAAATTTGGGAATAACGTCGTACCCACCAGGAAACAACACATCTTTTCCTGGAAATTTTTCATCATCACTGAAGTTTTTGGCAGAAAAAGCCTCCAGCCATCCTCCCTTGTCAAACTCCAAGTTGGAATTGAGTTGGTACAAATGGTAAGGATCTATCAACGCCGTCGGATCCGTGGCATTCAGTGCCGCAGCCAAACTCATGTCGTTCTGCTGGTGCGAAATGTAGGCTCTGGTATCTGCAATCAGTTTGTCGTACTTTGTCTTGGCAGAGCCAAACTGAGTGGCAGTGATATCTGTACCTTCGGCATCCACCACTTTGATACTGCTGTCATTGGTTTCATAAGTAACCGCCCGAACTTGATCCGACAGACCACGGATTGGATTGCTGGGGTCCGGGCCATGAATCCAGCCAGCACCCAAATCCATGGGTATGCCATTGATCGAGCGCTCGGTGTACACCCGACCTCCCACTACACCTTTTGCTTCCAAGACCGTCACCACCAACCCTGCATTTGCCAGCTTGCGCGCTGCTGCCAACCCGGCCATTCCCGCCCCAATCACTATCACTTTTTTCCTTGTTCCAGTAGAAGTCTGTGCTTGAGCAGGCCAGCCAGCCAGCAAAGGCACAGCAGAAATGGCAGCCCCCTGCTGCAAAAAATCACGCCGTCCAAAACGTGCGAAATAAGACGATTTCGATGTGGATGTAGCCATGTTCGACAGAACTCGGATGGTTTGAAAATGCGGCAAACGAACAATTACTGATGTCAAGTCAGCTTGACTGCCCTAAAAAGCCCTGTTCAATTTAACTTCTTTTTCTCATCTTTGCACGGTCATTACGCCATGCCTCACCTCGTCATCCTCTACACCGCCAACCTCGACCGGCCCGCCTCTGAGGGCGGCACCGACATGACCGCTGACATGTCCGGTTTATGCCGGGCCCTGGCGGACACCATGCTGGCGCAGCGCGACGAGGCCAACAAACCCGTGTTTCCCCCAGGTGGCGTGCGGGTGCTGGCCTACCCGGCTGCGCATTTCGCCGTGTCAGACGGCGGGGTGGCGGGTGCCGCAGCCGGTTACACCGGCGAGGCGGGCAGCTACGCCTTTGTGTACCTGAACCTGCGCATGGGCCGTGGGCGCAGCGCGGCCGTGCATGCCCAGGTGGGCGCGGCACTGGAATCCTGCGCCAAAGCCCACTTTGCCACGCAACTGGCCCAGCGCCTCATCGGCGTGACGCTGCAAATCGACGAAGGCCCCGAGGTGTTCGACGCCAAAAACAGCTCGCTTCACCCCCTGTTCTCCGCCCCCAAACTTTCCTGAGGCCACCTGAAACATGCTTGACGACGCCCTGATCGCCCAACTGGCCGCTGAACTGCAGCAGTCGCAAACCACCCGCGTGCAGGTGGAGCACTTCTCCAAGCGCTTTCCGCACATTACCATCGAAGACGGCTACCGCGTCAGCCGCGCCTGGGTGGGCCAGCAAGTGCAAGCCGGTGCCCAAGTGATTGGCCACAAGATCGGCCTGACCAGCCGCGCCATGCAGCTCAGCAGCCAGATCGACGAGCCCGACTACGGCACCCTGCTGGACTTCATGCGCTACGACTGCACGCCCGGCCAGGTGCTGGACATCCCGGTCAGCCACTTCATTGCCCCGCGTGTGGAGGTGGAGCTGGCCTTCATCCTCAAGGCACCGTTGACTGGCCCCCAAATCACCGTGGAGCAGGTGCTGGATGCCACCGAGTACATCACCCCAGCCATCGAAATCATCGACGCGCGCATCGAGCAGTTCGACCGCCACACCAAAGCCCCGCGCAAGGTGTTTGACACCATCAGCGACAACGCGGCCAACGGTGGCATCGTGCTGGGTGGTGCGCGGGTCGCGCCCCGCAGCATTGACCGCGCCTGGTGCGGTGCCATCCTGCGGCAAAACGGCGCGGTGGAAGAAACCGGCCTGGCCGCCGGTGTGCAGGGCGACCCCGCCGTGGGCATTGCCTGGCTGGCCAACAAACTGGCACCCTGGGGCGAAACCCTGCAACCCGGCCACATCGTGCTGGCAGGCTCGTTCACCCGCCCGGTGGCGGCCAAGGCGGGCGACCTGTTCGAGGCCGAATACGCCAGCCCTGCGGGGCCGCTGGGGACGCTGGCGTTCCGCTTCGTCTGACCGCCCACCGCCCACGCAACCCACGCGGCCCCGACACCCAGTGCTTTGCACACCGTCTCCAGTCACCTGAAGCATGCACATGATCACAGTCACGCCTGAATTGCCATCCCTTCAAAAAGTCACCATTGTCGGCATGGGTGCCATCGGCGGCGTGTTTGCCGCCTGGCTGGGCACCCGCCTGCCCGCAGGACGCATCCAACTCTCGGCACTGGCCCGTGGCCAGACCCTGGCCGCGTTGCAACAAAACGGCCTGAGCTGGGCCGAAACGGGCCCAAGTGGCGAGGTGGTCGAACACCGCGTGCCCCTGCACTCCAGCAGCGACGCCGCCGCACTGGGCCCACAAGACCTGGTAATCGTCTCGGTCAAAGGCCCGGCCATGCCAGCCGTGGCCCAACAAATTCAGCCGCTGTTGGCCCCGCACACCGTGGTGCTGGTGGCCATGAACGGCGTGCCCTGGTGGTTTTTCGATGGCCTGGGCGGCGAATACAACGGGCTTGCCCTGCGCACGGTAGACCCCGACGGCCTGACCGCCCAAGCCCTGCCCACCGCCCACGTGCTGGGCTGCGTGGTGCACGCCAGTGCCGTGGCCCCACAGCCAGGCCGGGTGGAGCGCATCAAGAACAACCAGCTCATCATCGGTGAACCCGGTGGCAGCAAGCTTGACCCCCACGCTGACGCTGCCCCCCAAGGGGGCTCGAACCCGCTTGGGGCGGCCCGGCGCGGGTTCGGTTCCCCACGGGCTGAAGCGGTGGCCGCACTGCTGGAACAGGCCGGGTTTGCCGTCACCGTGTCCCAACGCATCCAGCAAGACATCTGGTTCAAGCTGTGGGGCAACATGACCATGAACCCAGTGTCAGCCATCACCGGCGCGCCATGCGATCAAATTTTGGACGACCCGCTGGTGCGCGCCTATTGCAGCGCCGTCATGCGGGAAGCACAGGCCATTGGCCAGCGCATCGGCTGCGGCATCGACCAGCAACCTGACGACCGCCATGGTGTCACACGCAAGCTGGGCTCGTTCAAAACCTCCATGCTGCAAGACGTGGAAGCGGGCCGGCCCATCGAGCTGGACGCCCTGGTGGCCGTGGTGCGCGAAATCGGCCAGCACCTGGGGTTGGCCACGCCCCACATCGACGCCCTGCTGGGCCTCACCCGCCTGATGGCCCGCACCCGTGGGCTGTACCCACCTGCCTGACCCCACACACGGATGCCCGTGTTCAAACCCATACCGCCCCATCTTCACCATGCCCATTCCACTGCCCACCAACACCTTCAAACAAGCCCTGCAATCCGGCCAACAAGTGATTGGCTGCTGGGTTGGCTTTGCCGATGCAAACGTGGCCGAAGCGCTGGCCGGCTGCGGCTTCGACTGGCTGCTGCTCGACGGCGAACACGCCCCCAACGACCCCCGCACCGTGCTCGACCAGTTGCGCGCGGTGGCCCCCTACCCTGTGCAGGCGGTGGTGCGACCGGTGGAAGGCGAGGTGGCTCTGGTCAAGCAGTACCTGGATGTGGGCGCGCAGACGCTGCTCGTCCCCATGGTGGACACGCCGGAACACGCCGCGCTGATGGTCAGCGCCACCCGCTATGCGCCCGACGGCATCCGTGGCATGGGCGCGGCGCTGGCCCGTGCATCCCGCTGGAACCAGATTCCCGACTACGTGCACCACGCCAACGGCCAGATGTGCCTGCTGGTGCAGGCCGAAACCACCCTGGCGCTGCAAAACCTGGGTGCCATCGCCGCGGTGGACGGTGTGGACGGCGTGTTCTTTGGCCCGGCCGACCTGTCAGCGTCCATGGGCTACCGGGGGCAACCCAACCACCCCGAGGTGCAAAAAGCCATTTTGGCTGGCATGGCCACCGTGCGTGCGGCGGGCAAAGCCCCTGGCATTCTGATGGCTGACCGCACCCTGGCCCAGACCTATCTGGATGCCGGCGCACAGTTCGTGGCCGTGGGGGTCGATGCCACGCTTCTGGTGCGTACCGCCACTGACCTGGCCACACACTTCAAGACGCCAAGGCCCGGCGGCACACACGCCGCCGCTGCACCAGCCACCGTCAGCTCAGCGTACTGACCCACACCGGCCCCGTTCAGCACCGGACCGCACCGAACACCGCACCACGCTGCCCTCACCCGGCGGCGGCCCAACCACGACCACCCGGCCTCACCCTGCCCATGCATCAACCCGTTGAGCTCACCGCACTGACCACCATGAACCCCCTCTCCCTGCAAGACCCCACCCTGCTCCAATCGCTGGCGCTGATCGACGGCCAATGGTGCCCTGCTACCGATGGCACCACCTTTGCCGTGGCCAACCCGGCTACCGGCGAATCCATTGGCCACGTGCCCAACATGGGTGTGACCGAAGCCCAGCTGGCCATAGCAGCCGCCGACCGTGCCTTTGCCAGCTGGAAGCTGCGCACGGCAGAAGACCGCGCCCACCTGCTCAAGCGCTGGCACGCACTGATGGTGGCGAATGCCGACGACCTGGCCCTGCTGATGACGGCCGAGCAAGGCAAACCGCTGGCCGAGGCCAAAGGCGAAATGGCCTACGCGGCCTCGTACATCGAGTGGTTTGCCGAGGAGGCACGGCGCATCTATGGCGAAGTCATTCCCTCGCCCTGGCCCGACAAACGCATCGTCGTCACGCGCGAACCCGTGGGCGTGTGCGCCGCCATCACGCCATGGAATTTCCCCTCGGCCATGATCACCCGCAAGGTGGCCCCGGCGCTGGCGGCGGGTTGCACCATCATCGTCAAACCGGCCGAGCAAACGCCCCTGTCCGCGCTGGCCATGGCCGAGCTGGCGCAGCGCGCGGGCATCCCGGCCGGGGTGTTCAACGTCATCACCGGCGACGCACGGGCCATTGGTGGCGTGCTGACCGCCAGCCCCACGGTGCGCAAGCTCACCTTCACCGGCTCGACCGAAGTGGGCCGCGTGCTGGCCGCCCAGTGCGCGCCCACACTCAAGCGCATGTCGCTGGAGCTGGGAGGCAACGCTCCGTTCATCGTGTTCAACGACGCGGATCTGGACGCTGCCGTGGCCGGGGCCATGGCCTCCAAATACCGCAACACAGGCCAGACCTGTGTGTGCAGTAACCGCTTCCTGGTGCAAGACGGCGTGTACGACGCCTTTGCCGCCAAGCTCGCCCATGCCGTGGCCGCCCTGAAGGTGGGCAACGGGCTGGAAGCCGGCGTGACGCAAGGCCCGCTGATCGACGCGCCCGCACTGGCCAAAGTGCAAGAACTGGTGGCTGATGCGGTGGCCCAAGGTGCCACCGTGCTGGCAGGGGGCAAACGGCACGCGCTGGGCGGCACGTTTTACGAACCCACGGTGCTGACCAGCGTGACACCCGCCATGCGCCTGGCCCAGGAGGAAATTTTTGGCCCCGTGTCGCCGCTGTTCCGCTTCCATACCGAACAGGAAGCCGTGCACCTTGCAAACGACACCGAGTTCGGCCTGGCCGCCTACTTCTATTCGCAAGACGTTGGCCGCGCCTGGCGCGTGAGTGCCGCGCTGGACTACGGCATGGTGGGTGTCAACTCGGGCGCCATTTCCACCGCCGTGGCGCCGTTTGGCGGCGTCAAGCAGTCGGGCATGGGCCGCGAGGGCTCGTTGCACGGCATCGATGAATACGTGGACACCAAATACGTGTGCATGGGCGGCATCTGAAACCAGGAGACATCATGACCAACCACTTCACCACCACTTACCCCCGCCCCGACCACATCGCGCCCGAGGAATGGGCCGCGCGCGTGCAACTGGCCGCCGCGTACCGCATCTTTGACCACCTGGGCTGGACAGAGCTGATCTACAACCACATCTCACTGCGCGTACCGGGGCCCGAGCAGCACTTCCTCATCAACCCGTTCGGGCTGCATTACTCGGAAGTGTGCGCATCCAACCTGGTAAAAGTGGACGTGCGCGGCAACATCATTGGGAAGTCTGACTGGCCCATCAACCCGGCCGGTTTCACCTTCCACGGTGCGATTCACGAGCAGGTGCCCGACGCACACTGCGTGATGCACGTGCACACCACGCCCACCCAGGCCGTGTGCTGCCTGGAAGATGGCTTGGAGTTTTCCAACTTCTACGCCGCGCAGCTGTACGGCAAGATCGCGTACCACGACTTCGAGGGCATCACCGTCCACCTGGACGAGGGCCAGCGCATTTTGGCCAGCGCAGGTGGCAAACCGGTGCTGCTGCTGCGCAACCACGGACCGGTGGTGCTGGGCTTCAGCCTGGCCAACGCGCTGGCGCTGATGTGGCTGGTCAACCGCGCGTGCGAGGTGCAGCTGGCCTCGCAGTCTATGGGCAAAACCCGTGCCATTGCCATGCCGGTGCTGGAAGCCTGCGTGCGCGACTCGTTGAACTTCAACCCCAAGTTCGGCGGCGGCCAGGACGCGTTCGACGCGCTGCAGCGCATCGTGGACCGCATTGACCCGAGCTACCGGGGGTGATTGGGAGCAGGTCACTCAGAAACGCTGCGCTTGGTGATGAACGCTCAATCCAGTCGGATGCCCCGCGCCTTGACCAGCGCAGCCCAGCGCTTGGTCTCTTTCTCGACGAATGCCCCGAACTCGGCAGGCGCATCCCCCACGGGGTTCACACCCGCCTGCAGCAAGCGTTCCTGTACTTTGGGGTCAGCCACAGCGGTTTGCAGGTCTTTGGCCAAACGGGCCACCACATCAGCTGGAGTGGCTCTGGGCAGGAACACACCGTTCCACTCCAGTACTTCGAAGCCAGGAATGCCGGTTTCGGCCAATGTAGGCAGTTGGGGTAGATTTTTCAGGCGTTGGCGCGAACTCACACCCAGCGCACGCAGCTTGCCGGACGCCACATGCTGCAGCGTGGAGGCTGCGTTACCAAAGTACATGTCCACCGCCCCAGCCATCACATCGGTCAGGGCAGGTGCGCCGCCTTTGTAGGGCACATGCAGCAAGTCCACGTTGGCTTCGTCGGCCATCAGCTCCGCCGCCAGGTGGGAGGCTGTGGCCGCACCGGCCGAGGCAAAGGTCAGCTTGTTGGGCTGCTTGCGGGCCTCGGCCAGCAAATCGGCCAAGTTTTTGAACGGGGACTGGGGTGACACCACCAGAATCTGCGGTGCCGTCACGATGAGCGACACCGGGATGAAGTCTTTGCCGGGGTCGTAAGGCAGTTTGCGCAATGCCGGGTTGACGACATAGGCCGATGCGTCGAACAGCACGGTGTAACCATCGGGCGCGGCCCTGGCCACCTGTTCGGCACCAATGACACCGCCTGCGCCGGGCTTGTTGTCGATCACCACCGGCTTGCCCAGCAGCTCGCCCAGGCGCTGCGCCACCACACGGGCAGCGTTGTCGGCCCCGCCACCTGCGGCATAGGGTACCACCAGGCGCACCGGCTTGTCGGGCCAGGCTGCCCACAGCGGAAAGGGCAAGGCGGCTGCCGCGCAGGCCAGCACCTGACGACGGTTGATGGCGCCGGACGAGGTGCGGTTCCGTTCAGTCAGGGGGCGATGCAACAGGTCATTCAAGGCAAAGAGCATGGCAGGTCTCCGTGTGTGGTGTGGTCTGTTGGCGGTGGGTGCGGATGGCATGAAATGACGCGGTCAAACGGCAGAAAAGCCGTAAAGCCGGGCCGGGTTGTCCACCAGCACCTGTTGGCGCAGGCGGTCATCGCCGGTCCAATCGGACAGCAGCTCCAACAGGGCTGTGTCATCGGGCTTGGCATGGGGTTCGGTGGTGTGGGGCCAGTCACTGCCCCACACCAGCTGGTGCGGGGCACGCTCCACCCAGGCACGGGCCAAGCCCAGCACATCGGGGTGGCCGCTGCCCACAGGCAGTGCAGAAACCAGATAGGCCCCGGACAGCTTGACCCAGGCCCGCCCTTGCGCCAACAGCTCGCTCACCACCGCAAAGGCAGGGTGTGCGGTGCCCGCCACCACCGGCATGCGGGCCAGGTGGTCGAACACCAGGGTGGTGGGCACACGCCGCAGCAGCGCGGCGTGTTGGGCGATCTGGTCGGCCGTCCAGTGCAGTTGCAGGTGCCAGCCGCGTTCATGCAGGCGGTAGGCCAGGGGCTCCACCATGTCAAAGCTCACTGCAGCTTGGTGGGGGGTGTACAGGCTGAAGCGCACACCGCGCAGGCCACCGGCATGCAGGGCATCCAGCTCGGCATCGGTCACGCTGGGGTGCACCACACCCACGCCCCGCGTGGTGCTGTGGCCGAGGCGCGCGATGGCGTCCAGCATCACCCGGTGGTCGGTGCCATATGGGCGGGGCTGCACCACCACGGCGCGCTGCGTACCCAACAGGGCCTGCAAAGCCTGGTAATGGACCACGGTGGCATCCTGGTCTGGCGTAGTGCGGTCATCCAAGGCCGAATCGAAGATGTGCAGGTGCGCATCGCACGCCCCTGCAGGTACGGGCAGGCGGGGTGGCCGCTGGGCCGTGGTGTGGGGAATGGTGGGCAAGTCGGCCGGCATGACGGGCATTCGTGGGATGGAACGGGCATCAATCAGGGTTGGCGCAGCCGGTCGGCTTCGGCGCGAATGGCATCACCATGTTCGTCCAGCGCCGGGGCGGCAAAGGGTTCGCGCCCGGGGGTGCGACCAAACACCACGGCTCGGGTAAAGCCCCGGTAGCGACCCACCACCGGGTGCTCAAAGTGGGCCACCATGTCTTCGGCCTGCACCTGCGGAAAGTCGAACATGTCTTCCACGCTGCGGGCAGCGGCACAAGGCACTTCCTCGCCAAACAGGGCTTCCCACTCCAGCGCCGTGCGCTGGGCCAGTGCGGCATGCAGGCGGGGCACGATTTCCGCGTGGTGCTGGGCGCGCTTGCGCACGGTGTCGTACCGTTCGCACAGCAGGTCGGGCAAATTCACTTTCTGGCACAGCGCCTGCCAGAAGTGCGGGGTGTTGGCGGAGATGTACAGGTGCCCCTCCCGCGTGGGGTGGATGCCAGTGATACCGCCCGAACGCATGTCGCGCCCCACCTCACGCGGCTCGGAATCGGCCCACACCATGCGGGCCGACTGCATGGCCAGCGCCGAGCGCAGTAGCGACACGCCCACATACTGGCCCAGCCCGCTTTTTTCGCGCTCATACAGGGCCGAGGCCACGCCACTGGCCACCATGGCCGAGGCGTAATAGTCCACCACCGAGCCATACAAAATTTCTGGCGGACCTCCCGCAGGGCCCTGCAGCGTGCACATGCCCGTCATGGTCTGCAGCACCTGGTCGTAACCGGCCTTGTCTTTCAGCGGGCCACTGTCGCCAAAACCAGTGACGGCGCAGTAAATCAGCCGGGGGTTGAGCACTTGCAACTGCTCGTAGGCGATTCCTAAGCGGGCAGGCACGCTAGGACGGAAGTTGTGCACCAGCACGTCGGCGGTGCGCACCAGGGCCAGCAGGCGTTGCAGGTCATCCGGCTGCTTCAGATCGAGCACGGTGCCGAGCTTGCTGCGATTCACTCCCAGAAAAGCCCGGCTTTCGCTGGCCAGGGTGGAGGGGTATTTGCGCAGGTTGTCGCCTGCGGGGGGTTCGATCTTGATGACATCGGCTCCCTGGTCGGCCAGCAGGCTACAGCCAAACGGCCCGGCAATGTAAGCGCTGAGGTCCAGCACGCGAATGCCCGCCAGCGGGCCAGTGCCTGGGTTGGAGGATGGGGGGTGTTCGGTCATGGCGGTGGGAATAAGCGATGGGAATGGGTGGTTGGGCCGTTCAGTCGGCCACGATGTGTTGTTGCTTGGCCAGCTTCTTCCAGCGGTCCACATCAGCAGCCACTACGTCACCGAACTGAGTGGGACTGAGGGGCTTGGCCTCGGCGCCCTCTTTCAGGTATTGCGCCTTCAACTCGGGCTTGGCCAGCGCCTGGTTGACGGCGGCATTCAGCTTGGCCACAACCGGTGCTGGGGTGCCTGCGGGTGCAAACAGGCCCCACCACAGGGCAAATTCGTAGCCCGGCACGGCGGTGGCCATGGGTTGCAGATCAGGTGCCACCGGGCTGGCCTTGGCACTAGTGATGCCCACGGCCCGCACACGCCCCGCACGCACCATGGGCAACAGGCTGGGGCCACTGCCCAGCACCACCTGCACCTGACCCGAGATGAGATCGGTCACCGCCGGCCCCATGCCCCGGTATGGAATGTGGGTGATGAACAAATTGCCCGCCTGCACCTTGAGCAGCTCCATGCCGAACTGGTTGACGCTACCGGTACCTGAGGTGCCGTAGTTGTGCGTGCCGGGCCGTGAACGGATGGCCGCCACCAACTCGCCCGGCGTTTTGGCTGGAAAGGTGCTGTTGACCGCCACGATCATCGGCCCCTCGGCCAGCATGGCCACCGGAGCCAGGTGCTTCACCGGGTCGAAGGGCATTTTGGGCTGGATGGCCGCATTGGTCGTCATGCTGGACGACACGGCCACCAGCGTGTACCCATCCGCCAGTGCACGTGTGACACCCAAGGTGCCGGTGGTGCCGCTGGCACCGGGCCGGTTGTCCACGATCACGGGCTGCTTCAGCGCGTCGGACAACTCCTTGGCCATGCCACGGGCAAACACGTCGTTGGAGCCTCCGGGTGGGTAGGGCACCACGATGGTGATGGGCTTGGTGGGGAAGCCGCCGTCCGCCTGCGCCCAGGCTACACCCCCGTGGAGAACCGTCACCACACAGACTGCAGCCACCAGCGATTGTGGCCATGCGCATTGGGAAATTTTTTGACTAAAAAACATGCTTACCGCTTTCATTTATTGAATAATTAGCTCTGCTTAATATAGCAACGCAATGACACCCCTCATGCCGAAGACAGCAGACCCATCCGCCGGGCGGTGACCACCACGGCTTCGGCCCGGTGCTCAAAAGGGGCATCGACCATGCGCCCATCCACCATGTAGGCACCCAGGCCTTGGGCGTGCGCCTGGTCTCTGGCGGCCAGCACCTGCTGGGCATGGGCCATTTCTGCTTCGGTGGGCCTGAAGACCTGGTTGGCCAGCGCCACCTGGCTGGGGTGGATGCAGGTTTTGCCCGCAAAGCCCAGGCGGCGCGCCATGTGGGCTTCGGCGGTGTAACCCTCGGCATCTCGCACATTGGCAAACGCCCCGTCCCAGGCCTGCACACCGGCCTCGCCTGCGGCCATGCGCACGGCAAACAGCACCTGGTGCACGGCGGCGGTGTCGCGCCGGTCTATGCCCAAGGGTTCAAACAGGTCACCCAACCCCACCTGCAGGCCCATCACACGCGGGTCGGCCGCTGCCAGCTCGGCGGCGTGGTGCAGCGCCCAGGGGGTTTCGATGTTGAGCAGCAACCCCACGCGGTAGGTCAGGCCATGGGTGGTTTCCCATTGGGTGATCAGCGCGGCGGCCTCGCGCACGGCCTGAGCGCTGGCGGGCTTGGGCAGGTTCACCACGTCCACCCCCTGGCAGACCACAGCCGCTAGGTCGGCAGCAAAGTGGGGCGTGTCCATGGCGTTGATGCGCACGATCACGGTTTTGCCATCGACCTCCCGCTGGCGGGTACCGAGCCAGTCGCTCACGGTCTGGCGGGCGCTGGCCTTGTGAGCCTCCGTCACCGCGTCTTCCAGGTCGATGGAAATGCCATCGGCCTCGCTGGCCATGGCTTTGTTGAACAGTTCAGGGCGTGAGCCCGGTACAAAAAGTTTGCTTCGCATGGGCTGCAGTGTCTGGCTGCACGACTCTCCCATCAATTCCTGAAAACGGGTTTATAAAGATAGAAAATCTATTTTTTTAATCCAGTTAATCATGGAAACAGCTTTCCTGAAGACATTTTTGCTGGTGGAAAGCACGGGTTCCATGGCCGAGGCGGCGCGCCGCCTGGATCTGACCCCAGCGGCCGTGGCACAGCAAGTGCGGGCGCTGGAGCGGGAGCTGGGAGCCAAACTGCTGGCCCGGTCGGGGCGCACCGTCAGGCCCACACCGGCAGGCCACCGGCTGGCGGAACGGGCTGCGCCGTTGGTGGCCGACGTGGCCGCGCTGTCTACCTGGGTGCGGGACGACGCGGTGGCGGGCGTGCTGCGGCTGGGAGCCATCAACACCGCTCTGCACACCATGCTGCCCGGCATGTTGGGTGGCTTGGCCAAAGCCTGCCCAGAGGTGACGGTGTTCATCCAGTCCGGGGTGTCACAGCAACTGGTGGAGGCGGTGGAGCATGACCGCATCGACGCGGCCATTTGCCTGCACCCCGATTACGACCTGTCCAAAGCCATGGACTGGCAGCAGCTGCGCGAAGAACCCCTGGTGGTGCTGGCCCCAACGGCACTGGCCGACCAGGACCCGCTGGCGCTGCTGCGCACACAACCCCTGTTGCGGTATGACCGAGCCCTGGGTGGTGGCAAACAGGCCGACCATTACATGCGCAGCCACGGCATCGTGCCACAGGAGCGGTTTGAACTGAGTTCGCTGCTGGCCATCGCACTCATGGTCAGCGAGGGGCTGGGCGTGTCGCTGGTGCCAGACATCGGTTCGCCACTGACCGCCGGGCTGGCGGTGGCTCGCCTGCCGCTGCCCGACCTGACCGAACGCCGCCGGTTTGGCGTGCTGTGGAAGCGGGGGTCACCGCGCTCACGCCTGATTGATGCGCTGCTGATGCAGGCAAAACCCGTGCTTGCGCTCTGACATCAGCACCGTATGCTGATCAGATGCGCGCGCCAGCCCCCTCAGCCGTTGACCCGATGCGCAACCCACCGCCGGTACTGGCGCACGCGGCAGGCATTGGCCACCTGTTGCACGATCAATGCCCGCAGCGGAGACACGTCGGGATGGGTGGCTTTGCCTTGGCTGAGTTTGCCCAGTTGGAATTTGACCGTGGCCATGTTGGCCAACGAAGCCAGGGCCTTGTTTTTCCAGTTCAGGGGGGCCAGTGCTGGCGCACTGTCCTTGCCCGCACGCCAGTCGCGCGGCAGGTTCGGGTCAATGGCCAGGGCCGTTCCCATGCCCACCATGTCCACCCCGCTGTTGACCACCTCTTGCGCCACGGGCAGGCGGCGCACACCACCCGTGACCATGACGGGCATGTGGGCCACGGTGCGGATGTCGCGGGCAAACTCCACAAAATAAGCCTCGCGGGCCAATGTGCGCCCATCGCGGGCCTGGCCCTGCATGGCCGGTGCCTCGTAGCTGCCGCCCGACAGTTCCACCAGATCGACACCCAGCGGGTTGAGCATCTTCACCACGTCGCGCGCATCGTCTGCGCTGAATCCCCCACGCTGGAAATCGGCCGAATTCAATTTGACCGCCACCGCAAAGCCCGAGGATACGGCCGCGCGCACTGCCTTCACGGTCTCCAGCAGCAAGCGCGCACGGTTCTCCAGCGAACCGCCCCAACGGTCTGTGCGCTGGTTGCTCAGTGGCGACAGAAATTGGCTCAGCAGATAGCCATGCGCGGCATGGATTTCCACGCCCGAGAAGCCGGCCTGCTCACCCAACTGCGCCGTACGTGCAAAGCGCTGAATCACGTCGGCCATTCCCTCTTCGGTCATGGCCTGGGGAGGGCTGAAGTGCTTGGACATTGGGCCCAGGTCCAGCGCCACCGCTGAGGGTGCCCAGGTCGGCTGCCCCAAATTGGCGGGCATCTGCCGACCCGGGTGGTTGATTTGCAGCCAGAACTGCGCCCCTCTGGAGCGCCCCACACTCGCCCAGCGCTTGAATTTGTGGAGCTGGGCGTCGTCCTCCAACACCACGCCACCCGGCCCCGTCATGGCCCGGCCATCGATCATCACGTTGCCGGTGATCAGCAGGCCCGCGCCGCCGTCTGCCCACACTTGGTACAACTGCATGAGCGCTTCGGAGGGGGCCTGGTCGCGGTCGGCCATGTTTTCTTCCATGGCGGCTTTGGCCAGACGGTTGGGAATGAGGGTTCCATTGGGCAAGGCAAGCGCGGTGAAAACGGTCATGAGCAAGGTCTTTCGTTGGACGATGCAGAAACTTTAAGGTTAAAGTTAACTTTAATGTCAAGCAATTTTGGAGTGCCCCATGAAAATTGGTGAATTGGCCAAACAAAGTGGTCTGAGCCCGTCTCGCATTCGTTTTTATGAATCGAGTGGGCTGATCCGGGGTGTGGAGCGGAAAGAGAACGGCTACCGCGATTACGGCCCTGAAACGTTGGCCACGCTGGACGTCATCACCTGTGCGCAGAGTGCGGGGTTTTCTCTCGATGAAATCCGCAGCCTGCTGCCCAACGACCAGCAGGAGTGGCCCCACGATGCCTTGCTGGCCAGCCTGCAACGCAAGCTGACCGAAATCGACGCCATGCAACAGCGCCTGGCGCAGAACAAAGCCCAGCTTCTGATGGTCATGGACCGCATTCAAAACCAGCCCGACGGGTTGGCCTGCTCGGATCGCGCCCAATGGGTGCTGGGGCAACTCAAGGAGGGCTCAGCCGGGTAGCCGTGTGTACGGCACAGGCACCGGCCCCATCAATCCGGCTTTTCTGACTCCTGAAAACGCTTCATGGCCGCCAAGCCTTGCTCGATCATGCCGGCAATGGCCGGTGCCATGGCATGCGGCAGCAAGTCCGCCACCCACACCACCTCGCAATCGTGTTCGCCCGAAGGAACCACCTGAGCAAACGCGTTGTGGTGGCTGAGCCGCCCACCCACCGCCGCCCAGGCCACCCGCATGCGCTGCGGATCGACGTCAATGATGCGTTCACTCACCTGCATGCCGTTGGCAAAGTGCACCAGCCGCACCTCGCCCTCCAGCGTGCAGCCGGTGACAAAACCAGGCACCAACCGGGTGTGCAAAGCACCCACGTCTTGGAGTGCATCCCAAACCTGCGCGGCTGGAGCCTGAATCTGAATCGAGCGATGAACAGATGCCATGAAACACTCCGGTTAACCCAGACCCCGTGCCACCAACCCCACCGCCAGCACGGCACTGACGCAGGCCACCACCGCCACCGCCGTCAGGTGTTGGCGCAGGCGGCCGAGCTGGGTGCGGTTTTCCTCCACTTGGGCCAAGGTGCGGGCTTGTTGTTCGGCCAGGTCTTGCAGCAGTTGCTGGGTATCGGCCAGCCGGGTGCGCAAATGGGCAGCCTCGGTCTGGGCCGTGCGGAGCTGTTCGGTCAGCTCTGCAACCGTCAAAGGGGCGCCGTGGGCTGTGGCGGTTGTGGTCGCAGCCGGGGTGGCTCCTGCTGAAGGTTCACCCGGTTTGCGCTGCAGCAGTTTGCGTGCGGCGTTCACCACCGACGGGGCATGTTCGATCACGTCCGACCACGGAACGGCTTTGGCAATGGTCAACCACGGAAGTGCCATGGTTCACTGCGCCTGGATGCTTTGGGAGCGGATCACGCTCTCCATTTGGGCGGTATCGGCCCGAATGCGCTTGGCCAACCCCTCGGGAGCGGTACCCACCGCCTGCCAGCCTTGGTTGAACAGGCGCTGGCGGATGTCGGGGCGGCGAACGATGTCCACCAACGCCTTGGCCACTTTGTCAATGTGCGCCTGGGGCATGGCGGCCGGCGCCGCCACTGCATTCCAAATTTCGAGCTGAAAACCTTGCAGGCCGGCCACGCCCGATTCGGCCAGAGAAGGCACATCGGGCACCAGCGCACTGCGCCCGGTGGAGGTGACACCCAACGCCACCAGCTTGCCAGCACGCACCTGCGTCATGGCCAAACCGGGGGGCAGCAGGGCCAGTTGGGTTTGCCCACCCAGCATGCCGGTGATGACCTGGGGATTGCCAGGGTACGGCACATGCTGGGCCTGCAGGCCGGTACGAGACTTGAACACCTCCAGCCCCAAATGGGCCACGGTGCCCACGCCGGGGCTGGCGTAGTTCCAGTTGATGCGGCCTTGCTGGGCCGCATGGAGGTAGGCCACCAAACCGCTGGGCAGGCTGGCCGGCGCCGTCAGCACCAGCGGGGCGGTGGCCACCAGCGAAACCGGGGCCAAATCCTTCAAAGGGTCATAAGGAATCTGCCCATTGAGGAGTTTGGCAATGGTGAGGTTGCCGTTGATCATGAGGCCCAGGGTGTGGCCATCGGTGGCATGGGCCACGGCAGCGGCGCCGATGTTGCCCCCCGCACCGGCTTTGTTGTCCACCACCACCGGCTGACCCAGCGCCTGCGCCAGCGGCTCGGCCAGGGTGCGGGCGGTGATGTCGGGCGACGAACCGGCCGGGAACCCCACCACCAGCCGCACGGCCTGGGTGGGCCACTTTCCCGCTTGGGCGGCTGCAGTGGCCGATGTGGTTTGCGCCTGCGTGGGCCATGCGCTGGCACCTAGGGTCATTGCCAAACCGACCGCCAAGGCATACCGGCGGCGGCTGATGCGTGGAGCGTGTGGGGGGGTGGTGCGCATGCGAGCCCCATAAATATTGATAAAAACAGCTTCTACCGCTTGATTCATAACATTTGTTTGCTATTAACAATTCATGGAACGGGTGGACCATCGTACAGCCAGGGCTTGTCCATCAGGCGCTCGCCCAGCAAGGCCATGGTGGCATTGCGGGCCATGCGCAGCCAGCCGCTGAGGTGATAGGCCCGCCCATGGGAAATGGCCTCGGCCTGCACACGGGCATTGCGCCGCCAGCGCACTTGGGCATAACGCTCGAACAGTGCGGCCCAGTTCACCGTGGTGTCTGGGCGGATGGCCTGATCCTGCTCCAGCAGTTTGCCCAGCGTCCAGGCGTCTTCCAGGGCCATGGCCGCACCTTGGGCCAGAAAGGGCCGCATGGGGTGGGCCGCATCGCCGGCCAGGGCCACCTTGCCTTGTGCGTGGCAGTAGGCCCCGGTCAATGGCGGGCGGTCGTTCAGCGGCCACAGCTTCCAAATGGGCACATGTTCCAACAACTGCGCCAGGTCGGCATGCACGGGGCCCATGGCCTGCAACAAATCGGCTCGGTGGGCCTCGTGCGTCCAGGCATTGGGCAAACCGGCTTGCTGTCCTTGCACCACCGCCACCACATTCAGCAGCGTCCCTCGCCGCACCGGGTACACCACCACATGCAGGCGTGGGCCCAGCCAGGCGGTGACCTGCATGGTTTGCAGTGGGGCGGGCAAGTCGGCCTGGGTGACCATGCCACGGTAGGCCACATGGCCTGTGAAGCGCGGCGGGGTGTCGGCTGGCAGTTCCACCCCGCGCACCAGCCCTTGCGGGCCGGTCATCACATGGCGGCGCACCACACTCCACAACCCGTCGCAGCCCACCAGCGCCCCGGCTTCCAGTTCGCGGCCGGCCTCGGTCAACAAACCTGCGCCTTCGGGGGTTTCCCACACGCTGCGCACGCGGTCGTGCAAATGCAAGGTGACGCCGGGTTGGCGCTTGACCGCATGCACCAGCAGGCTCAGCGCATCGGCCCGGTGGATGGTGGCGTAGGGCTGCCCATACCGCTGCCGGGCTCGCTCGCCCAGCGGCATGCGGCCCAGCACCGCGCCAGAGCGGGCATCGCGGGCACCCAACGCCTCGGGAAAAGCCGCCACCGCGTTGAGGGAATCGGTCAACCCCCATTCGGCCAGCACCCGCACCGCATTGGGGCCCAGTTGAATGCCAGCCCCCACCTCCGAAAACTCCGAGGCCTGCTCCAGCAAATCCACCGCCACACCTTGGCGTGAAGCGGCCAGCGCCAGCGCCATGCCACCAATGCCACCACCCGCAATCAGCAATTGCTTGTTCATGAGAGCACATTCTGGCGGCAACCCACCCACAACGGGTTGACCACGGACAATACCGGCCATGAATGCCCCCCTGCCTTTGAAAAAACCCGAACTGCTGTTGCCCGCCGGATCGCTGGCCCACCTGCGCCACGCCTACGCATTCGGTGCCGATGCGGTGTACGCCGGCCAACCCGGCTACAGCCTGCGCGCACGCCACAACGCATTTGGGCTGGATGAGCTGGCACAAGGCATGGAAGAAGCCCACCGCCTGGGCAAAAAGTTCTACCTCACCAGCAACCTGCTGCCGCACAACGACCGGGTGCGCACCTATCTGCGCGACCTGGCTCCCATCGTGGCTCTGCAGCCAGACGGCATCGTCATGGCCGACCCGGGGCTCATCACCATGGTGCTGGACCTGATGCACAGCGGCACCTGGAACCCGGTGCCCATTCACCTGTCGGTGCAGGCCAACACCACCAACCACCTGGGGGTGAAGTTCTGGGCCAAGCAGGGGGTGAAGCGCATCATCCTGTCGCGCGAGTTGAGCCTGGACGAAGTGGAAGCCCTCCGCAACGAATGCCCCGACGTGGAACTGGAAGTGCTGGTGCATGGCTCGCTGTGCATCGCCTATTCGGGCCGCTGCCTGTTGAGCGGCTACTTCAACCGCCGCAACCCGGAGTTGAACCAGAACCCAGGCTCCGCTTTCAACGAAACCGATTCACCCGCCAGGCTGGGCGCCGACTTCAGCTTTGCCTCCGAGCAGCAGCAGGCCGACTCCGCCTTTGCTGCGTGCGGGGGCAGCCCCCGCCACCCCGCCGCCAACCAGATGTACCTGCTGGAAGAAGCCGAGCGCCCCGGGCAGCTCATGCCCATCATGGAGGACGAGCACGGCACCTACATCATGAACAGCAAAGACCTGCGGGCGGTGGAGCATGTGGCCCGACTGGTGGGCATGGGCGTGGATGCCCTGAAAATTGAAGGCCGCACCAAAAGCCCCTACTACGTGGCCCGCACCGCCCAGGTGTACCGCCAGGCCATTGACGATGCCGCGGCTGGCCGCCCGTTCAACCCCATGCTGGTGGCCCAGCTCGAAAGCCTGGCCCCGCGCGGCTACACCAGCGGCTTCATGGAGCGCCGCCCCACGCAAGACCTGCAGGCGTATGAAGCCGGTGGCCCCCACGCCCAAGCCAGCCAGCTGGTGGGCGAGGTGCTGAGTGCGGCGGACGATTGGGTCGAAGTAAAAGCTGGCCAGCCTCTGGCAGTGGGCGACAACCTGGCGCTGGTGCACCCCAGTGGCAACCGCACCATGAAGCTGGAGCAGCTCAAAAATGCAGAAAGCCAACCGATGGAAACCACCAGCGCCAACGGCCAAACGGTGTGGCTGGCGGTGCCAGGGCCCGCAGAGGCGAGCTTGGGCGGTTGGGTCACAAAAATCAACTGATTTCTGCCTTCTACCGCTTTCAAATATTCAACATACCGCTATCAATTGAGGAATTTTGCGGTTCCAACCGCAAATCCGGCACCAGCCGGTGCATTTCTTCACTGAGCATGGCCACCATGGCGGCTCCAGCGGGTGACAGGCTTCGGCCACGCCGGGTCACCAACCCAATGGGGCGGGGCATGTCGGGCTCCACCAGGCGGCGCTGCACCAGGCCCGCATTGGGCGCCACCACTGCCGCCAGTTCAGGTAACGCGGCCACACCCAGGCCTGCAGCCACCATGGCATTGATGGTGGCCAGGTGCTCCACCTCGTAGCGCGGTGCAAACCGTACCCGGTGTTGCAGCAAGGCTGCGTCGGCATACTGGCGCACGCTGGAGGGAAGCGGCATGGAAATGTGGGTCAAATCGGCCACACTGGCCCAGGGCAACGGCCCTTGCTGCGCTGCCAACCGGTGGTCGGGCCGCATGAGCAGCACAAACCCGTCTGAAGCCAGCGGGGTGTAGTCCAGGTCGGCATAGGCCGGGTTGGCGGCCGTGAGGGCAAATTCCACCTGCCCTGCACGCACCAGGTCAAACGCCGGGCCAGACAGCGTGTCAACCACCTGCAGCCGCACCCCAGGGTGGAGGGCCGCAAACCGGGCAAACGCCACCGGCACCACCGTGGCAGCCAGCGACGGCAATGCCGCCATCACCACCTGCCCCACCGCCAAATCGGCCACATTGCGTACCGCCTGCACCGCTTCGTCGGCCTGGCGGCACAGCAGTGTGGCCTGCTCCACCAGCACCTGGCCCGCCCCCGTGAGCTGCACGCTGCGGGTGGTGCGGTCAAACAGGCGCACACCCAACGCCTCCTCCAGGCGCAGCACCATGCCCGACACCGCAGGCTGCGACAAATGCACCTGCTCCGCCGTGCGCCTGAAGCTCAGCGTTTCGGCCAGGGTCAGAAACACCATCAGCTCACGGGAATCCCAATTGATCAGCATGGTCAATCAGTTTATTGAAAAAATCAGTTAGACGAACCAATATCCCAACCATAGACTGCCCAGTCAATACCCACGAGGAGATTTGGTTTTGACACGCTTGCCCGAACACCCCCGCCATACCCACACCGCCGTGATTGGCGCAGGCACCATGGGGGCCGATGTGGCCGTGGTGCTGGCCCGTGGCGGCAGCCAGGTCACGCTGGTGGAGCCCAATCCCGAGCAACGCGCCCGAGTGAAGGCCCGCCTCCTGGCGGGCTTGGAACCCCTGGGCATGGCCGAGCGGGTAGACCACGTGCGGCTGGTGGCCTCGCTCCAAGATGTCGATTGGCAACCAGTGGCCCTGGTGGTGGAATGCATCACTGAACAGCTGGCCCCCAAACAAGCCCTGTTTGCGCAATTGGTACAACTGGCACCGGCCCACACCGTACTGGCCAGCAACAGCTCGGGCATTCCCATCAGCGCCATTGGCCAGGGCCTGCCCACGGCACCACGCATGGTGGGCTTGCACTTTTTCATGCCCGCCCACCTGGTGCCACTGGTGGAAGTGGTGCTGGGCCCGCAAACCGATGTGGAACTGGCAGAACGCTTGTGCCACTACATGCGGGGCTGCGGCAGCGTGCCGGTGCTGGTGCGCAAGGACAAACCCGGCTTTCTGGCCAACCGGCTGCAGCACGCCCTGTCTCGCGAAGCCTTTGCCCTGATCGACGAAGGCATTGCCAGCCCCGAAGACGTGGATGCCGCCGTGCGCTTTGGTTTCGGCTTTCGCTTCCTGGCCGCAGGCCCGGTACTGCAAAGGGACCATGCCGGGCTGGAAATCCACACCGCTGCCGCTGCCACCATTTACCCCAGTCTGTGCAATTCAGACGCCCCTGCCCAGGCCCTGCAGCAACGCGTGGCTGCAGGCAAGCTGGGCATGAAAACCGGGGAAGGCTTTTACAAATGGTCTGCCGAGCAAATCTCTGCCGAACGCCAACGCTACGACCGCAAGCTGCAACAAGGGCTGGCCTTGCTTGCAGACGAACTGCCCGCACTGGCCCCCTGACCGGCAACGCCCGTCCACCCCCAAGCACCATCACCTGAACCGCACATGACCACTTCCCCCCTCATCGTCACCGTGGCACCGAATGGGGCCTACAAACTGGCCAGCGACCACCCTGCGGTGCCCCTGACGGCCTCCAGCCTGGCCACCACCGCCAAAGCCTGCCTGGATGCTGGCGCAGCCATGTTGCACATGCACATTCGCGACGCGCAAGGCCGCCACAGCCTGGACGTGCAGGGCTACCGCGACGCCCTGGCTGCCGTGCGCAGCGCCGTGGGCGAGCACATGGTGCTGCAAGTCACCAGCGAAGCGGCCAAGGTGTACCAGGCCCCCGCCCAAATGGCCATGGTGCGGGCGCTCCGGCCCGAAGCGGTATCGGTGGGGCTGCGCGAACTCGACCAACCCGAGATTGGCGAAGCCGGTCTGGCCGATTTTTTCGGTTGGCTGAAAACCGAACGCATCATGACCCAGGTCATCCTGTACGACACCGCCGACCTGCTGCGCTGGCAAACCCTGCGCCAGCAAGGCGTCATCCCAGATGCGCCCTGGTTCCTGCTGTTTGTGCTGGGCCGCTACACAGCAGGCCAAACCTCCAGCCCCTTGGATCTGGTGCCGTTTGTGCATGCCCACACCGGCCCTGAACCCTGGGCCGTGTGTGCCTTTGGTGCCACCGAACAAGCCTGCGTGACTGCCGCCGCCGCGCTGGGCGGCCATGTGCGGGTGGGTTTTGAAAACAACCTTCAACTCAAAACCGGTGCCACCGCACCCGACAACACCGCGCTGGTGCGGCAAGCGGTCGATGCCGCCGCCTGCCTGGGCCGTCCTCTGGCCACCGCCCACGACATCCGGCATCGGTTCGCCAGCCATTGACGCATCTCACCCACCAAAACAACCACACGGAGACCCCATGAACATCCACCGCGTTTTGAACCACAGCCTCAAGCTGGGTTTGACCGTCACACTGAGCGCATGGGCTGCCCTCAGCCCCCTGACCAGCCAGGCCCAGGATGCCTACCCCACCAAGACCATCCGGTTTGTGGTGCCCTACCCGCCCGGCGGCCCCACCGATCTGATGGCGCGGCTGCTGCAAGGTGAGCTGCAAACCCGGCTGGGTGTGACCGTGGTGGTGGACAACAAAGCCGGTGCCGGTGGAAACCTGGGCAGCGCCGAGGTGGCCAAACAAGCCCCGGCCGACGGGCACACGTTGCTGCTGGCCGCCAGCGGCCCCATGGCCGTCAACGCCACGCTGTATCGAAGCATGCCGTTCAACCCACTGACCGATCTGGCACCCGTCATCCAGATTTCGTCCTTCCCCATGGTGCTGGAAACCCACCCCAGCCTGGGCGTGAAAACCGTGCAGGAACTGCTGGCCATGGCAAAAACCGGCAAGCCGGTGCTCAACTTTGCTTCAGCCGGCAACGGCACCCCGCAACACCTGGCTGGCGAACTGTTCAACACCCAAACCGGCGTGAAATTGACCCATGTGCCCTACAAAGGCGCCGGGCCAGCACTCAACGACCTGTTGGGCGGCCAGGTGAATGTGATGTTCGACGTGCTTGGCAGCTCGCTGCAATACATCCAGGCAGGCAAACTGACCGCTCTGGCCGTCACCTCGGCCAAGCGCAGTCCGTCCTTGCCCCAGGTGCCCACGCTGGCCGAAGCGGGCCTGCCTGGTTTTGATTTCACCGGCTGGCACGGCATTGCCGTGCGTACGGGCACACCTGCGCCCATCATCGACAAACTCAACACCACCCTGAATGCCATTTTCAGCACCCCAGAATTTCAGAAGAAATGGGAAGCGTTGGGCACACCGGTGGTGGCCGGAACAGCCGCCCAGTTTGGCGAGCTGATCAAAAAAGACACCCAACGTCTGGGCAAGGTGGTGAAAGACGCAGGGGTCACGCTGGACTGATTCCGCCCCCTGGAGGCTGGGGCGTGGCGTCAATCTCCGCCTGCCACCCGGCCCCTCATCTGCTTGACCACCCCACGGGTGGCTTTGTTCTGCAAACGCCTTTGCTTGGCCCCCCAAGTGGGTTGGGTGGCTTTGCGCAACTTGACGGGTGCCGCCACACCGGCCACCAACGCATGCAAACGGGCTTTGGCATCCAGTCGGTTCTGCTCCAGGCTTCGGCTTTTCTGGGCCTTGATGACCACCACCCCATCTGAACTGATGCGGTGGTCGTTCAACGCCAGCAGCCTGGCTTTCCACTCCTCGGGCAGAGACGACGCGTGCACATCAAAGCGCAAATGCACCGCGTTCGATACCTTGTTCACATTTTGTCCGCCCGCGCCCTGTGCCCGAATGGCGGTCAACACCATTTCAGATTCCTTCAGGGCAAAAAATGGGGCAGTCATGCGTGCATTTTGATGGCGTCCCGATGCGCCTTTGTTTCGCCAGAAATCGGCAAGTTTGATCAAACTCAACTCACGGCGGAGTAGAAATAGCCAATTCAGCATCCAACGCCTAACATTCAGCTTGGTTGTCGTCGAACAATCCACATCAGTCAATGGCTGGGCCCCTCCGTCGTCAAAACGGCCTGGCAGCAAGGAACGCAACGTGCACATTGCCAAAGTCAAAATCTGGATGCAGTTTCTCACCACCATTGCCCTGGCGTTGCTGGTGGTGTGGACAGGGGTGATCATTTGGCAGGGATATGTGGGTCGGCAAGCGGCCATCGAGCAAGCCCGGGATTCGTCGTTGGCGTTGCACGACGCCACCATGGCGGGTCTGACGGGCATGATGGTCACCGGCACGGTGGCCGAGCGGCATGTGTTCCTGGACCAGATCAAGCAACTGGCCACCATCCGCGATCTGCGGGTGCTGCGCGGCCCCGCCGTTTCACAGGCGTTTGGCCCCGGAACGGACAAAGACATCCACCAGACCGACGCCGCCGAGCAGCAAGCCATGTCCAGCGGCAAAGAAAGCTTTGCGGTGGAAAAAGACAACCAGGGTGAATACCTGCGGGTGATTCGCCCAGCCCTGGCATCCAGCAACTACCTGGGCAAAAACTGCCTGACCTGCCACCAGGTACCGGAGGGCACGGTGCTGGGGTTGGTCAGCATGAAAGTCTCGTTGGACAAGGTCAATGCCGAGCTGGCCAGCCAACGCTGGAAGTCCATTCTAGTGGCCTTCATCACCGCCATTCCGGTCCTGGGTCTCATTTATCCGTTCATCACCCGCGTGGTCACCCGCCCATTGGAGCAAGGGGTGCAAGCTGCCCAGAACATTGCGGCAGGCGATTTGACGGGCACCATCGCGGTGACGTCACAAAATGAGATTGGCCATCTGCAGCAAGCGTTGCAAGACATGAAAAACAGCCTGGCCCACACCGTGGGCCGAGTGCGTTCGGGCACCGACACCATTTACAACGCATCCGACGACATCGCCAAAGGCAATTCGGATTTGTCCTCCCGCACCGAGGTGCAGGCAGAAAGCCTGGAGCGCACCGCCACCGCCATGCAGCAACTCACGCAAGGGGTGACGCAATCGGCCAGCAGTGCCCAGCAAGCCAGCACGTTGGCGGGCTCAGCATCCCTTGTGGCGGAGCAGGCCGGGGAAGTGGTGTCTCAGGTGGTATCCACCATGGAGGCCATTCATGTGTCTTCCCAGCGCATTGCCGACATCATTGGCGTAATTGACGGCATTGCCTTCCAAACCAATATCCTGGCGCTGAACGCCGCTGTCGAAGCGGCCCGAGCCGGTGAGCAAGGCCGTGGCTTTGCGGTGGTAGCCAGCGAGGTGCGCAGCCTGGCGCAGCGCTCCGCATCTGCGGCACGAGAAATCAAAGGGCTGATTGACGAGTCGGTGGACAAAGTGGCGACCGGCAGTCAACTGGTACACCAGGCGGGCACCACCATGACCGAGGTGGTGGACGGCATCCGCAATGTGTCCACCATCGTGGCGGAAATTGCCCAGGCCGCCAACCAGCAGACGCAGGAAATTGGCAACGTCAACCAAACCGTGGGCGAAATGAACCACGTCACTCAACAAAACGCAGCCATGGTGGAACAGGCCGCATCGGCCGCACAGTCCCTAAGGGAGCAGGCGGCCGAACTGGAACGCCTGGTTCACACCTTTAAATTGGGTTGATTTACATAGCAAGAAACACACGCCTGTTCTGCGCCCAGGCTATTTTCAGACCATAAAAAAAGCCCACCCGGCAAACCGGGTGGGCTTTTTGGTTTGGGCTGTACGCAACCGCCATCTCTGGCGGTCACGGTACTCAGGCGGTCACGCTTTTGGCGGTTTCCACGTACTCTTCAATCTGGTTGAAGTTCATGTACTTGTAGATCTGGTCGGCCTTGGCGGTGATGACGCCGGTGGCAGCCAGGTACTCTTCCTTGGTGGGCAGCTTGCCCAGCTTGGACGCCACAGCGGCCAGTTCGGCAGAGCCCAGGTACACGTTGGTGTTCTTGCCCAGGCGGTTGGGGAAGTTGCGGGTGGAGGTGGAGATGACCGTTGCACCTTCACGCACCTGCGCCTGGTTGCCCATGCACAGCGAGCAACCGGGCATTTCGGTACGGGCACCGGCTGCGCCAAAGTTGGCGTAGTGGCCTTCCTTCATCAGTTCGGCGGCATCCATCTTGGTGGGTGGTGCCACCCACAGCTTGACGGGGATGTCACGTGCGCCGCCCAGCACCGTGGCCGCTGCGCGGAAGTGGCCGATGTTGGTCATGCACGAACCGATGAACGCTTCGTCGATCTTGACGCCAGCCACTTCAGACAGCGTTTTGGCGTCGTCCGGGTCGTTGGGGCAGCAGACGATGGGCTCGACGATTTCGCTCATGTCGATTTCGATCACGGCAGCGTACTCGGCGTCGGCGTCGGCCTTCAGCAGGTTGGGGTTGGCCAGCCACTGTTCCACTTTTTCGATGCGGCGAGCCAGAGTTTTGGCGTCGGCGTAACCGTCGGCAATCATGTTCTTCATCAGAACGATGTTGGACTTCAGGTACTCGGCGATCGGCTCGGGGTTGAGCTGCACGGTGCAAGCTGCGGCAGAACGCTCGGCGGCAGCGTCAGACAATTCAAACGCTTGCTCGACCTTCAGGTCGGGCAGGCCTTCGATTTCCAGCACGCGACCGCTGAAGATGTTCTTCTTGCCAGCCTTGGCCACGGTCAGCAGACCCGCCTTGATGGCGTACAGCGGAATGGCATGCACCAGGTCACGCAGGGTGACGCCAGGTTGCATCGCGCCCTTGAAGCGCACCAACACCGACTCGGGCATGTCCAGGGGCATCACACCCGTGGCGGCACCGAAAGCCACCAGGCCGGAACCTGCGGGGAACGACACGCCAATGGGGAAACGGGTGTGGCTGTCGCCACCGGTGCCTACGGTGTCGGGCAACAGCAGGCGGTTCAACCAGCTGTGGATCACGCCGTCACCGGGGCGCAAGGCCACGCCACCGCGGTTGCTGATGAACGCAGGCAGCTCGCGGTGCATCTTGGCATCGACTGGCTTGGGGTAGGCAGCGGTGTGGCAGAACGATTGCATCACCATGTCGGCACTGAAGCCCAGGCAAGCCAGGTCTTTCAGCTCGTCACGGGTCATGGGGCCAGTGGTGTCTTGCGAACCGACGGTGGTCATCTTGGGTTCGCAGTAGGTACCGGGGCGCACGCCCTGGCCTTCGGGCAGACCGCAGGCACGGCCAACCATCTTCTGCACCAGGGTGAAGCCCTTGCCGGTGTCCTTGGGGGCCACGGGCAGGCGGAAGGCGGTGGAGGCGGGCAGGCCCAGGGCCTCACGGGCCTTGGCGGTCAGGCTGCGGCCAATGATCAGGTTGATACGGCCACCGGCGCGCACTTCGTCCAACAGCACCTGGCTCTTGAGCGAGAACTCGGCCACGGTTTCGCCGTTCTTGACGATCTTGCCGTCGTAGGGCAGCACGTCGATCACGTCGCCCATTTCCAGCTTGGACACGTCCACTTCAATGGGCAGCGAGCCGGAGTCTTCCTGGGTGTTGAAGAAGATGGGGGCAATTTTGCCGCCCAGGGTCACGCCGCCAAAGCGCTTGTTCGGCACGAACGGGATGTCCATGCCAGTGCCCCAGACGATGGAGTTGGTGGCGGATTTGCGGCTGGAGCCGGTGCCCACCACGTCGCCCACGTAGGCCACGAGGTTGCCTTTTTTCTTCAGGTCTTCGATGAACTGCATGGGGCCGCGCTTGCCGTCTTCCTCGGGCTTGAAGGCCGCGTCGGGGCGGGTGTTCTTCAGCATGGCGAGGTAGTGCATGGGGATGTCGGGGCGGCTCCATGCGTCGGGAGCGGGAGACAGGTCGTCGGTGTTGGTCTCGCCAGGCACCTTGAACACGGTGACGGTGATCTTTTTCTCGACTTCAGGACGGCTGGTGAACCACTCGGCGTCGGCCCAGCTCTGCATCACTTCTTTGGCCTTGGCGTTGCCGGCCTTGGCTTTGGTGGCCACGTCGTTGAAGTAGTCAAACATCAACAGGGTTTTCTTCAAAGCGTCAGCGGCCACACCCGCCACTTCGGCGTCGTCGAGCAGCTCGATCAGGGGGTGCACGTTGTAGCCACCCACCATGGTGCCCAACAACTCGGTGGCTTTGGCTTTGGAGATCAGGCCGACCTTGATGTCGCCGTGCGCCACGGCAGCTAGGAAACTGGCCTTGACCTTGGCCGCATCGTCCACGCCGGGGGGCACGCGGTGGGTCAGCAGGTCCAGCAGGAATGCGTCTTCACCAGCGGGAGGGTTCTTGATCAGCTCGATCAGGGCCTCGACCTGCTTGGCATCGAGGGCCAGCGGTGGGATGCCGAGGGCAGCGCGCTCGGCGACATGTTGGCGATAGGCTTGCAGCATGGAGTTCTCCAGAGTGGGTCAAGAAGAAAAAAACGTAACGATTTCGGCCGGCAGCGCTTGTCCTGTCTGCCTTGCTCGCTCTAATATTTGCCAGTAATACCGGTAACTGGCCCGATCGTGCAGGATGCCGTCCACGGCAGATGGCCCCCAATCGGCTGCATGGGCAGCCAGAATGATGCGCACCGCTTGCGCCACTTCCCCTTGGGAAGGCGAAAAAGCCGCGACGATGGGTCGGATTTGGTCCGGGTGGATGCTCCACATCCGGGTGTAGCCCAGTTCGTTGCGGGCCTTCAGGGCCGCTGTGGTGAGTGCAGCGGTGTCTTTGAATTCCGTCACCACGCAGTGCGAAGGCACTTTGCCGTAGGCATGGGCCGCACTGGCCAAGGCCAACTTGGCGCGCAACACCAGCGGGTGCGTGAATTGCCCGGCAACACCCATGGCATCGGCCGGAATGGCGCCAGCATGGGCAGACACAAAGTCCATCAAGCCGAAGCTGAGGGACTGGACACGCGGGTGCGCCGCGATGTCAAACGCATGGTGCACGGCCAAAGGGGACTCGATCAGCACGTGCAAGGGCACGTCCACGCCACCCAATTGGTCCATCGCCGCTGCGGCTCGTTGCGCGTCGGCCAACGACTCCACCTTGGGCACCATGATGAAAGCAGGCTTTTGCTGACCGGCCAGCACCGTGGCCAAGTCTGCCTCAAACGCAGCATGGTCGACCGCGTGCACGCGGACTCCCACGCGGCAGGCTGGCGCAACACCTTGCACCAGCTCCGTCACCAGCAAAGCATGCTCTGCCTCGCCGCCAACGGGTGCACCGTCTTCGCAATCCAGCGTGACATCGAATACACACGCGCCGAATTCTTCGGTCAGCTCGGCCTGCAGCGCAAGACTCTTGCGCATGCGGGCGGGCACACCGCTGTAATGGTCACAGACCGGGAGTGCGGCGCCTGCGGCTTGCGCTCCCAGAAGAATGGCCCGTGGATTCAATGTGGACACGCTGGCAAGTCCCTGAAACAGTTGGAGCAAAGACAGTGAGTTACCAACTGGTTACAGCAGGTGCTTGACGCCGTCTTTCTCGCCTTCGAGCTCGGCCAGGGTCTTGTTGATGCATTCCTGAGAGAACGCGTCAATGGGCAGACCTTCGACGATCTTGTATTCGCCGCCTTCGCAGGTGACGGGGTAGCCAAACATGGTTTCAGCGGGGATGCCGTATTCACCCTTGGAAGGGATGCCCATGGTGACCCACTTGCCATTGGTGCCCAGGGCCCAGTCGCGCATGTGGTCGATGGCCGCGTTGGCAGCGGAAGCAGCAGACGACACGCCACGTGCGGCGATGATGGCAGCACCACGCTTGCCAACGGTGGGCAAGAACACGTCCTTGTTCCACACTTCGTCGTTGATCATGTCCTTGACGGACTGACCGTCGATGGTGGCGAAGCGGTAGTCAGCGTACATGGTGGGCGAGTGGTTGCCCCACACGGCCAGCTTCTCGATGGCGGCCACGGGCTTGCCGGTCTTGGCAGCGATCTGGCTGGCAGCACGGTTATGGTCCAGGCGCAGCATGGCGGTGAAGTTTTTCGCTGGCAGGTCTGGCGCAGACTTCATGGCGATGTAGGCGTTGGTGTTGGCAGGGTTACCCACCACCAGCACCTTCACGTTGCGGCTGGCCACTGCGTTCAGTGCTTTGCCTTGGGCAGTGAAAATCTGAGCGTTGGCAGCCAACAGGTCGGCGCGCTCCATGCCGGGGCCACGTGGACGAGCACCCACCAGCAGGGCGTAGTCGGTGTCTTTGAATGCGGTCATGGGATCGCTGTGGGCTTCAATGCCAGCCAGCAGAGGGAATGCGCAGTCTTCCAATTCCATGATCACGCCCTTGAGTGCTTCCTGGGCTTTCTCCATGGGCACTTCCAGCAACTGGAGGATCACAGGCTGGTCTTTACCCAGCATCTCGCCAGAAGCAATACGGAACAACAGGGCGTAACCGATCTGACCGGCAGCACCGGTAACAGCAACGCGAACGGGTTTCTTGGACATACGAATAACTCCAGGTGATGGAAATTGCGCAAAAAGGCAAATGCGGACTTGTGAGCAAGACGCAAACCTGGGCCATCCATCGCCACCCAACAGCGGCAACGCCGGGTGACCCGAGCGGGTCGAGTTTACAGCGGGGAAACACCCATCGTCAATTTGTCTTATGTCTTATATAAGATATGATTCCACGGACTCCAGTCAAACCACATCCATGACCCACCAAAGCCCGGCCACAGCAAGCGCCTCCACACCCGTGGTGGCACCGGCATTCAGCCCGCTGTACCAGCAAATCAAGAGCCTGATCCTGCGCAGCCTGGAAGGCGGAGAGTGGAAGCCCGGGGATGTGATTCCCAGCGAGCAAGACTTGGCCACCCGCTTCAAGGTCAGCCAGGGCACTGTGCGCAAAGCCATTGACGAGCTGGCCGCCGACAACCTGCTGGTTCGCCGACAAGGCAAGGGCACGTTTGTGGCCACGCACGCCGAGCGCCACATTCAATACCGTTTTTTGCGACTGCAATCGGATTCGGACGAAGCCGTTGCCACCCAGCGCACCATCATCGAGTGCAAGCGCCAGCGCGCCTCCGCCGAAGTGGCGCGCTTGCTGGGCATTCGCACAGGCGACACCGTAGTGTGCGTACGCCGAGTGCTCAAATTTCAGGGTCAACCGGTTATTCTGGAAGACATCTGGCTGCCTGGCACACCCTTCAAGGGTTTGTCATTGGAAGGTTTGGCGGCAGAGCAAGGCCCCATGTACGCTTTTTTTGAGCGTGAGTTTGGCGTACGCATGGTACGGGCAACCGAAAAAATCAAGGCTATTGCAGCCACCGAAGAAACCGCACTCTTCCTTGATCTCCAACCCGGTCACCCTTTACTCAGCGTGGAGCGAGTGGCTTACACCTACAACGACGTCCCCATGGAATTGCGCCGCGGCCTATACCAGACCGAGGCCCATCACTATCAAAACGAGTTGAGCTGACAACATGTGCAATAGGGGGTCTAGTTGAAAGGTTAATGAATGCTGCATTGCAATAGAATTTGTCCGCCATCCTGCACGGTTACCACGGCGTTACAGCCTGTCCTGCCAAACAGAAAGTCTTCTTCATGACCCAGTTGAACACCAAGCGGCCTGAGTTCCGCAACATCAACGCCTTCACAGACCTCACCACCTACCGCTTGCCTGCGGCGGGCTGGGTGTCCATCCTCCACCGCGTCAGCGGTGCCATGATGTTTCTGCTGATGCCCTTTATCGTCTGGATGTTCGATGCATCGCTCAGCTCAGAAATCTCATACGAAGGTTTCACGGCTGTGTTTGCAGCCGGCGTCGGCTTCATCCCTGGCTGGTTCATCAAATTGGTGGTGCTGGCTTTGATTTGGGGGTATCTGCACCACTTCACAGCCGGCGTACGCCATCTGTACATGGATGCCACCCACAGCGTGACCAAAGAGTTCGGCCAGTCTTCTGCCGTGACCACTCTGATCATCGGTTTTGGCCTTACAGCCATTGTGGCCGCCAAGCTGTTTGGCCTGTTCTGATTCCCCTGAGCCCTCAAGGACGATTCAACATGTCTGTCAATTACGGATCCAAGCGCGTCGTCGTCGGCGCGCACTACGGCACCAAAGACTGGCTGGCGCAGCGCGCCACTGCTTTTCTGATGGCCTTATTCACACTGGTTCTGCTGCTGCGCTTTGTCAGTGGCGGCCCTGTGGGTTACGAAGCTTGGGCGGGCGTTTTTGCCCCCCAGTGGATGAAGGTTCTGACCTTCTCCACATTGGTTGCGTTGTTCTACCACGCATGGGTCGGCATTCGCGACATCTGGATGGACTACGTCAAGCCACCCGGTTTGCGTCTGGTTCTGCACGTTTTCACCATCGTCTGGCTCGTGGGTTGCATGGGCTGGTCCATTCAAGTTCTCTGGAGACTTTGATTCATGTCCACCACCGCATCCCTCCCCAAGCGCAAGTTTGACGTGGTGATCGTCGGAGCCGGCGGCTCCGGCATGCGTGCATCCCTCCAACTTGCACGCGCTGGCCTCAAAGTGGCCGTTCTGTCCAAAGTATTCCCCACCCGCTCACACACCGTGGCAGCCCAAGGCGGCGTGTCTGCATCGCTTGGCAACATGAGCGAAGACAACTGGGAATTCCACTTCTACGACACCGTCAAGGGTTCCGACTGGCTGGGCGACCAGGACGCCATTGAGTTCATGTGCCGCGAAGCACCCAAGGTGGTGTACGAGCTCGAACACTTCGGCATGCCGTTCGACCGCAACCCCGATGGCACCATCTACCAGCGCCCGTTCGGCGGTCACACCGCCAACTACGGCGAAAAACCCGTCCAACGTGCCTGCGCAGCAGCAGACCGTACCGGCCACGCCATGCTGCACACGCTGTATCAGGCCAACGTGTCCGCCCGCACCACTTTCTTCGTGGAGTGGATGGCATTGGACCTGATCCGCGACGCCAGCGGCGACTGCGTGGGCGTCACCGCCCTGGAAATGGAAACCGGCGACACCTACGTGCTGGAAGCCAAAACCGTACTGATGGCCACTGGCGGCGCTGGGCGTATTTTCCAGTCCTCCACCAATGCATTCATCAACACCGGCGACGGTCTGGGTATGGCAGCCCGCGCAGGCATTCCATTGCAAGACATGGAGTTCTGGCAGTTCCACCCCACCGGCGTGGCCGGTGCCGGCGTGCTGCTGACCGAAGGCTGCCGTGGCGAAGGTGCGATTCTGCTCAACAGCAACGGCGAGCGTTTCATGGAGCGCTACGCGCCCACCCTGAAGGACTTGGCCCCCCGCGATTTCGTGTCCCGCTGCATGGGCCAGGAAATTCTGGAAGGCCGTGGTTGCGGCCCCAACAAAGACTTCATCTTCATGAAGCTCGACCACCTGGGTGCCGACACCATCCGCAAGCGCCTGCCCTCGGTGGAAGAAATTGGCCACAACTTTGCCAACGTGGACATCACCCGCGAGCCGATTCCAGTAGTACCCACCATCCACTACCAGATGGGGGGTATTCCCACCAACATCCATGGTCAGGTGGTGGAACAGGTCAACGGCCAGGACCGCCCCATCAACGGCTTGTATGCAGTGGGCGAATGCGCATGCGTATCGGTACACGGCGCCAACCGCCTGGGCACCAATTCCCTGCTCGACCTGCTGGTGTTCGGCAAAGCAGCCGGCAACCACATCGTAGCCAACGTCAATCCCAAGCAGGAACACAAGCCCCTGCCCAAGGACGCCGCTGACAAGAGCCTGGCTCGCCTGGCCCGCCTCGACGCTGACACCAACGGCGAATATGCCCAAGATGTGGCCAACGACATGCGCCTGATCATGCAAACTCATGCTGGCGTGTTCCGTAGCCAGGAAAGCATGGATCAGGGCGTGACAAAAATTGCCGCACTGCGCGAGCGTGTGGCCAAAATCGGCCTGAAAGACAAATCCAAAGTCTTCAACACCGCACGCATCGAAGCCCTGGAAGTTGACAACCTCATGGAAGCCGCACAGGCCACCATGGAAAGTGCGGCTGCCCGCAAGGAATGTCGCGGCGCCCACTTGGTGCGCGACTATGAGCATGACGTGACCCACCCCACCTGCCCGCTGGGCCGCAACGATGCGGAGTGGATGAAGCACACCCTTTGGTACAAAGAAGGCAACCAGCTTGCCTACAAGCCGGTGCGCACACAACCTCTGACTGCAGAGACCGTGCCACCCAAGCCACGTACTTTCTGACCCGGACAGCGCGAGAACATAAGGAATTTGAAAAATGGCACAACGCACTTTCAAGATCTACCGCTACGACCCGGACAAAGATGCCAAGCCGTACATGCAAACCATCCAGATCGAGCTGGATGGCACTGAACGCATGCTACTGGACGCCTTGGTCAAGCTGAAAGCGGCCGACCAGACCCTGTCCTTCCGTCGCTCATGCCGTGAAGGTGTTTGTGGCTCTGATGCCATGAACATCAACGGCAAGAACGGTTTGGCCTGCCTGACCAACCTCAATTCACTCAAGGGCGACATCGTTCTGAAGCCCCTGCCTGGTCTGCCCGTGGTGCGCGACCTGATCGTGGACATGACGCTGTTCTTCAAGCAGTACCACAGCATCAAGCCCTACCTGATCAACGAAACGCCAGCTCCAGAACGTGAGCGTCTGCAATCTCCAGAAGAGCGCGACGAGCTCAACGGACTGTACGAGTGCATTCTGTGCGCCAGCTGCTCGACCAGCTGCCCCAGCTTCTGGTGGAACCCAGACAAGTTCGTCGGCCCCGCTGGCCTGCTGCAAGCGTACCGGTTCATTGCCGACAGCCGCGACCAGGCCACCGCTGAGCGTCTGGACAATCTGGAAGATCCTTACCGCCTGTTCCGCTGCCACACCATCATGAATTGTGTGGACGTTTGCCCCAAGAGCCTGAATCCCACCAAGGCGATCGGCAAAATCAAGGAAATGATGGCGCTGCGCGCCATCTGACCGCAACAGCCATGCAACCAGACGCGCTGTTGAATACAGGAGCTCTCAGCAAACTCAAGTGGCGCTGCCGCAGGGGTTTGCTGGAGAACGATTTGTTCATACAGCGCTTCTTCAATAGGCATGAATCCTGCTTGACCGAACAGCAAGCTGCCGGACTAGAGGCCTTGATGGATCTATCCGACAACGACCTACTGGATCTGCTGCTGGGGCGAAAACCTCTGGCGGCCGACCTTGATCGGCCAGAGGTGTCCACCGTACTGGCCCAGCTCCGCACTCCGCTGAACTGATACGCACATCAAACCCGTCAACCCCGCTAAGGAAGCACCATGAAACTTGCCGACAACAAGGCCACCCTGTCGTTTTCGAATGGCAGCCCCAGCATCGAGATGCCCGTCTACAGCGGCAACATCGGTCCTGACGTGATCGACATTCGCAAGCTGTACGGCCAGACTGGCATGTTCACTTACGACCCCGGGTTCCTGTCCACTGCTTCCTGCCAGTCTGGCATCACCTACATCGACGGTGACAAAGGTGAACTGCTGTACCGCGGCTACCCCATCGAGCAACTGGCCACCAAGTGCGACTATCTCGACACCTGCTACCTGCTGCTGAACGGTGAGTTGCCCAACGGTGACGAGCGCAAGAGCTTCCACAAACTCGTGACCAACCACACCATGGTCAACGAGCAGATGCAGTTTTTCTTGCGTGGCTTCCGCCGTGATGCCCACCCCATGGCTGTGCTGACCGGCTTGGTCGGCGCTCTGTCTGCCTTCTATCACGACAGCACCGACATCAACAACCCGGAGCATCGTCATGTGGCGGCCATTCGCCTGATTGCCAAAATGCCGACCCTGGTGGCCATGGCCTACAAATACGGCGTCGGCCAGCCCTTCATGTATCCGCAAAACGACCTGAGCTACGCCGGCAACTTCCTGCGCATGATGTTCGGCACACCTTGCGAACCCTATAAGGTCAACCCCGTGATCGAAAAAGCCATGGACCGGATCTTCATCCTTCATGCCGACCACGAGCAAAACGCATCCACTTCCACCGTTCGCCTGTGCGGTTCGTCGGGTACCAACCCCTTCGCCGCCATTGCAGCCGGTGTGGCCTGTTTGTGGGGCCCCGCCCACGGTGGCGCCAACGAGGCATGCCTGAACATGCTGGAAGACATCCAGCGTCAAGGTGGCGTGGCCAAAGTGGGGAGTTCATGAACCAGGTGAAAGACAAGAACTCAGGCGTCAAGCTGATGGGCTTCGGTCACCGTGTTTACAAAAACTACGACCCACGCGCCAAGCTCATGCAGGAAACCTGCAACGAAGTGCTGGCTGAACTGGGCCTGGAAAACGACCCTCTGTTCAAGCTGGCCAAAGAGCTGGAAAAAATTGCCTTGGAAGACGATTACTTCGTTCAGCGCAAGCTCTACCCCAACGTCGACTTCTACTCTGGCATCGTGCAGCGCGCCATTGGCATTCCAGTGAACCTGTTCACTGGCATCTTCACTCTGGCACGCACCGTGGGCTGGATCGCCCAATTGAACGAAATGATTGCCGATCCCGAATACAAAATCGGCCGCCCACGCCAGTTGTTCACAGGTTCTGTGCGCCGCGATGTGGTTCTCAAGGCCTGATTCCGGTTCACTCCTCCATTAAAAAAGCCCGACGGCCTTCGCCGTCGGGCTTTTTTGTATCTGCGTCATAAAATTCAAGCTCAACCACCCACTGCACATCATGGGACGCACCCTTTACGACAAAATTTGGGACGAACACGTCGTCCACACCGAAGAAGACGGCACCGCCATCCTCTACATCGACCGGCACCTGGTACATGAAGTCACCAGCCCACAAGCCTTTGAAGGCCTGCGCCAGGCAGGCCGCAAGGTGTGGCGCGTCAGCTCCATTGTGGCCACGGCCGATCACAACACACCCACCAACGGCTGGGAATTGGGCTACGACGGCATCACCGACCCGGTGAGCAAAGAGCAAATCACCACGCTGGACAGCAACATTGCCGAATACGGCGCGGCGGCCTTTTTCCCCTTCATGTCCAAGCGCCAGGGCATCGTCCACGTCATTGGCCCAGAAAACGGCGCCACCTTGCCCGGCATGACGGTGGTGTGCGGCGACAGCCACACCAGCACCCACGGTGCGTTCGGTGCGCTGGCCCACGGCATTGGCACCAGCGAGGTGGAGCACGTCATGGCCACCCAAACGCTGCTGGCCAAAAAAGCCAAAAACATGCTGGTCAAAGTCGAAGGCACGCTGCACAAGGGTTGCACCGCCAAAGACATCGTGCTGGCCATCATCGGCAAAATTGGCACGGCAGGCGGAACCGGCTACACCATAGAATTTGCAGGTTCAGCCATCCGCGACCTGAGCATGGAGGGCCGCATGACCGTGTGCAACATGGCCATCGAAGGCGGCGCACGCGCAGGCCTGGTGGCGGTGGACCAGAAAACCATCGACTACGTCAAAGGCCGTCCCATGGCCCCCAACGGCGTGGAGTGGGACCAGGCCGTGGCCTATTGGCAAGGCCTGCACTCCGATGCCAATGCGGTGTTCGACGCCGTGGTCGAGCTGGACGCGGCGCAGATCCTGCCTCAGGTCACCTGGGGCACATCGCCCGAAATGGTGCTGGGTGTGGACGCCCGTGTGCCTGACCCCGACAAGGAAAAGGACCCCAACAAGCGCGGCGCCATCGAGCGTGCCTTGCAATACATGGCGCTAGAGCCTGGCAAGCCATTGGCCGACATTTTTGTGGACAAGGTGTTCATTGGCTCCTGCACCAACAGCCGCATTGAAGACATGCGCGAAGCTGCGGCAGTGGTCAAAAAACTGGGCCAAAAAGTGGCGAAAAACATCAAGCAAGCCTTGGTGGTGCCTGGCTCCGGCTTGGTGAAAGAACAGGCCGAACGTGAAGGCCTGCACGAAATTTTCAAGGCGGCGGGCTTTGAGTGGCGCGAGCCCGGCTGCAGCATGTGCCTCGCCATGAACGCCGACCGCTTGGAGCCTGGCGAGCGCTGCGCCAGCACCAGCAACCGCAACTTCGAAGGCCGCCAAGGCGCGGGCGGCCGCACCCATCTGGTGAGCCCCGCCATGGCTGCAGCGGCGGCCATCCATGGCCACTTCGTTGACATCCGCCAATTCGCCTGAACGCCTGAAAGGAATCGACATGAACAAACTGTTGGGTTTTGCCGTGGTGGCTTTGGCTTTTGCACTGTCTGGGTGCAACACCGTCAAAGGCGTGGGCCAAGACATCCAGAAAGCCGGCTCGGCCATTGAAGGGGCGGCCAAGAAATGAACAAATTCACCGTGCACAAGGGCTTGGTGGCCCCGATGGACCGCGAAAACGTGGACACCGACGCCATCATTCCGAAGCAATTCCTCAAGTCCATCCGCAAAACCGGCTTCGGCCCCAACCTGTTTGACGAATGGCGCTACCTGGATGCGGGCTACCCCGGCCAGGACGCCGCCAGCCGCAAACCCAACCCGGACTTTGTGCTGAACCAGCCGCGCTACGCCGGTGCCTCCATCCTTCTGGCCCGCAAGAACTTCGGCTGCGGCTCCAGCCGCGAACACGCGCCCTGGGCCATTGACCAATACGGCTTTCGCGCGCTGATCGCCCCCAGCTACGCCGACATTTTTTTCAACAACTGCTTCAAAAACGGCCTGCTGCCCATCGTGCTGCCGGAAAGCTTGGTGGCCCAGCTGTTTGACGAAGTGGCGGCCTTCCCCGGCTACCAGCTCATCATCGACCTCGACCGCCAAGTGGTGGTCAAGCCCCAGGGCGAAGAAATCCCGTTCGACGTACAGGCCTTCCGCAAGTACTGCCTCATGAACGGGCTGGACGACATCGGTCTCACCCTGCGCCACCGCGACAAAATCGGCGCATTCGAATCCCAACGCTTGGCCACCAAGCCCTGGCTGGCCCACACCATGGTGCCGGGCGCTTGAATTTCAATCTTTTTTGGCATCTACCGCTTTACTGACGTGGCTTTACAGCTATCAATTCAATGAAAATCGCAGTTCTCCCTGGTGACGGCATCGGCACCGAAATCGTGGCCGAAGCCGTCAAAGTGCTCAAAGCCCTCGACCTGACATTTGAAATGGAAACCGCCCTGGTGGGCGGCGCCGCTTACGAAGCCCACGGCCACCCGCTGCCCGAATCCACCCTGAACCTGGCCAAAGCCGCTGACGCGGTGCTGTTCGGCGCGGTGGGCGACTGGAAATACGACAAACTCGACCGCCCGCTGCGCCCCGAGCAGGCCATTCTGGGCCTACGCAAAAACATGGGACTGTTTGCCAACTTCCGCCCCGCCATTTGCTACGAGCAGCTGGTGGGCGCGTCCAGCCTCAAGCCCGAGCTGATTGCGGGCCTGGACATCCTCATCATCCGCGAGTTGACCGGCGACATTTACTTCGGCCAGCCCCGCGGCCGCCGCGTGGCCACCGACGGCCACTTCCCCGGTGCGGAAGAAGCGTACGACACCATGCGCTACAGCAAGCCCGAGATCGAGCGCATCGCCCACGTGGCGTTCCAGGCCGCCCGCAAGCGCAACAAAAAAGTCACCAGCGTCGACAAAGCCAACGTGCTGGAAACCTTCCAGTTCTGGAAAGACGTGGTCACCGAAGTGGGCCAGCAGTACCCCGATGTGGAACTGCAGCACATGTACGTGGACAACGCCGCCATGCAACTGGTCAAGGCCCCCAAGGCGTTTGACGTGGTGGTGACCGGCAACATGTTTGGCGACATCCTGTCCGACGAAGCCTCCATGCTCACCGGCTCCATCGGCATGCTGCCCTCTGCCAGCTTAAATGCCAAGGGCCAGGGCCTGTACGAGCCCAGCCATGGCAGTGCACCGGATATTGCAGGCAAAGGCATTGCCAACCCGCTGGCGACCATCCTGAGTGCCGCCATGATGCTGCGCTTCAGCCTGAACCAGGAAGAAGCCGCGCAACGCATCGAAGCCGCCGTGCAAAAAGTGCTGGCCCAGGGCCTGCGCACCCCCGACATTTACAGCGAAGGCACCACCCGCGTGTCCACCCTGGAAATGGGCAACGCCGTGGTCAAGGCGCTGTAAGGCTTTTTTGTACAATGGGTTTCATGTCACAGCCGCTTTTCACCGTTGCACCAGCCGCTCCCCAATTGGGAGCAATGGTCAAGCGCGTGGAAGTGGCCGTGGCATCGGCATGGTCCTGCACGACCAAAACGACAACCATTACTGGCTGACTCAGCCTGGTTTGTCGCGCCCTTTTCCCGGCCTGACAGGCCGGGCAGATGAAATCCTTGTATTTCCAACATCTGAAAGGGCATTCTCATGAAAACAGGTAATTTGGTCGGCCTCGTGGGCTGGCGCGGCATGGTCGGTTCGGTCTTGATGGACCGCATGCAGGCAGAGGGCGATTTCGATCTGATCGAACCCGTGTTCTTCTCCACCTCCAACGCAGGTGGCAAGGCACCCGCGCAAGCCAAGAACGAAACCCAGCTGCAGGATGCCTACAACATCGACGCACTCAAGCGTTGCGACATCATCGTCACGGCTCAGGGCGGCGACTACACCTCCGAGGTGTTTCCAAAGCTGCGCGCCGCTGGCTGGAATGGCCACTGGATCGACGCTGCCTCCACCCTGCGCATGGAAAAAGACGCGGTCATCGTCCTCGACCCCGTCAACATGCCCGTCATCCAAAACGCGCTGTCTAACGGCGGCAAAAACTGGGTGGGCGGCAACTGCACCGTCAGCTGCATGCTGATGGGCGTGGGCGCACTGTACAAAGCCGGCTTGGTCGAGTGGATGAGCACCCAGACCTACCAGGCAGCCTCGGGCGGCGGTGCTCAGCACATGCGCGAATTGCTGACGCAATACGGCACGCTGAACGCGTCGGTGCGCAACCTGCTGGACGACCCCAAAAGCGCCATCCTGGAAATCGACCGCCAAGTCATTGCCACCCAACGCGGCCTGTCGGCCGCTGAAACCGCCAACTTCGGCGTGCCGCTGGGTGGCTCGCTGATCCCCTGGATCGACAAAGACCTCGGCAACGGCCAATCCAAGGAAGAATGGAAAGGCATGGCCGAAACCAACAAGATCCTCGGCATGGGCGAAGGCTTTGGCTCCAGCGCCATTCCGGTGGACGGTTTCTGTGTGCGCGTGGGTGCCATGCGCTGCCACAGCCAAGCGCTGACCTTCAAGCTGAAAAAAGACGTGCCCACCGCCGACATCGAGGCCATGATCGCCGCCGACAACCCGTGGGCCAAAGTGGTGCCCAACACACGCGAAGCCACCATCAAGGACCTGACCCCTGTGGCCGTGACTGGCACCATGACCATCCCGGTGGGTCGCATCCGCAAGCTGGCCATGGGCCCCGAGTACGTCGGTGCGTTCACCATCGGTGACCAGCTGCTGTGGGGGGCTGCCGAACCCCTGCGCCGCATGTTGCGCATTCTCATCGCGCAATAAAGGGGTTCTGCCGGGGCTCTTGCATGCGTAGCGCCTCGGCAGCTCTCTTCGTTGTGCCCAGACAACGATTCTTGCTCTCGTTTCCGCACCCACCCGCTCACCTCAATCTGGCGCGGCACATGAGCTTGTCAGGCTAATTTGTTGATGCTAAGGTCGAATTTCGGCCTTTTGTCGTTGAGGTTTCAGTGTCCCAACATGTCGTTCCAGCGCCAACGCGCATGCGCTCAGAGTTCCAGCGTCCTACCACACAGTTTGGTGTTCGGTCGGTTGCTGTGGCTGCGGCATTGGCTTCCATGCTGGTGACAGGAAATGTTCAGGCACTCACGCTGGGTCGGTTGACCGTGCTGTCCAAACTGGGGGAGCCCCTGTTGGCTGAAATCGATGTTCCTCGGTTGTCCGAAGCAGAAGCAACCTCGTTGCAGTTGGGAACTGCATCACCAGACGCATACCGGGCTGCTGGTGCAGACTTCAACACGGCACTGATCGGCGCAGAGATTCAACTGGTTCGCAGAGCAGATGGACGTCCTGTCCTGCGTGTACAGGGAACCCGAGGTGTCAGTGAGCCCTATGTTGATTTGATTGTGGAAGCCAATTGGTCGTCTGGTCGTATCGTACGTGACTACACGATGCTATTTGATCCGCCCGATGTGCGTCGCCCGCCGGCACCACCTCCATTGGCGATTTCGCCCACAACATCTGCAGCAGCAACCATGGCTCCTGCTGCCGATACGCCAGAAACTGAATCGCTCACATCACTTTCAATCGGCTCGATGACAGCACCTGCTGTGAATCGCACCACAGACTCAAAACCAGCTTCTGCCAAAAATCCAGCCAATACCTTTGCAGGAAAAACGAAGCCAAGCCAAGCAGGCCAGATCTTGGTCAAAGGTGGCGACACAGCCAGTCAAATTGCCAACCGCCAAAAACCCGAAGGCATCACGCTGGATCAAATGCTGGTCGCCATGCTGAGGGACAACCCCAATGCTTTCATTCGTGGCAATGTGAATCGCATCAAGGCTGGCTCGATCGTTCAGCTGGCTGATGCTCAATCGGCATCCAACACATCTGCTGAGGACGCCAGACAGATTATTCAAGCTCAAAGTCGCGACTTTGGTTCTTACCGCCGTCGCCTGGCAACGGCAGTGACCGAAATACCGGCACAAACCAAACCTTCATTGCGAAAAGCGTCAGGCAAGATTCAGACTGAAGTTACTGAACCGAAAAATTCCCCCATTACCCCCGACCAGTTGAAGCTTTCCAAAGGAATTGCGGCAAGCAAAGATCAGGCATCTAAAGAAGATGCCCTGGCCCAAGCACGCAAGGCAGATGCCGATGCCGCTCGTGAAGCGGAGTTGACCAAAAATTTGGCTGAACTGAACAAGATTGCTCAAACGACTGAAACTGCGGTCGAGCCATTGCCTGCGACATCAGAACCTCAGCCAGAAGCGGTTCAGACGCCGGCCCTGCCCTTGGCAAAGCCAATCCTACCTGCAGAGCCATCTTCCGCGCCAGCCGCACAGCCTACTCCCACATCCGCAGAAAATCCTACGGAAGATGCCAGTCTCATCGATGCAATGGCGGAACACCCTGCCACATTGCCTGCCGCTGGCCTGCTCATTGCCGGCTTACTGGGTTTTGCCAGTTACCGCTGGCGTCAACAGCAAAAACACACACCAGTTGACAGTTCTTACCTGGAAAGCAGGCTTCAGCCCGATTCTTTCTTTGGCTCATCTGGCGGCCAAAACATAGACACAGATGAGGCAGTGGCGACGGGATCCTCCATGATGTACTCCCCAAGTCAATTGGATGCTGGTGGAGACGTGGACCCTGTGGCAGAAGCTGATGTTTATCTGGCTTATGGGCGTGATTTGCAAGCTGAAGAAATTCTCAAGGAAGCACTGCGTCTCAATCCAGCACGTGTGGCCATTCATATGAAGCTGCTGGAAATTTACGCCAAACGACGTGATCCGAAGGCATTCGAAGCCATTGCTAGCGAAATGTATGGTTTGACGGGAGGGGTGGGTGACGACTGGCGCGCTGTCTGTGCCTCAGGGCAGGAATTGGATCCTTCCAATCCGTTGTATCAACCGGGAGGACAGCCTGTGGTTGTGTCTGAGATCAACGAAGACATTCTCACCAGGGAAGCACGTCCATTCCAAGCAGCGCCGCCCACGTCACCTTCGAACACCATTGCACCTTCCCAAGACTCTCCTGTCGATTTAGATTTTGATTTTTCCACCGGTAAAGACCAAGTATTTGAAAACTCGACAGCCCAGGAATCGGACCTCACATCCAACGAACCTGATGCAGAACTTCTGGATCTCTCGATCCCGTCTCAGTTTTCCAATTCTCCCTCGCTACCGCCTCCCGTTTTTGAATTGAACGCAAGTGATCTTTCATTTGACTCGTCCATGCCTGCATCTTCAGCAGCCCCCCCTGAAGCGCCATTTCCACCTGAAGTGATGTCGGATGAAATGGCGCTGGATTTCGATTTGCCATTCCAGACATCCACACCCTCGTTGGCTGCAGAATCTGAACCTTCTGGTCATCTGAACGCGTTGGCACATGAGGAATCGTCATCTACCAGTGACATTTCGATGGCTTTTGATGGCAGCGAAATGCAGCCCAACGCAGTGACAGATCCCATTTCTCTTTTGGAAGATATTCCCGAAGGAGATCCCTTGGAAACCAAGCTCTCGCTGGCAGCCGAATTCATGGCCATTGGCGACATGGAAGGTGCCCGCTCTTTGGCCGAAGAGGTGGAAGAACAGGCCACAGGGCGGCTGAAGGACAAAGCCAAGGCCTTCCTGGCCGACCTCGGTTGATACACCTTGCGGATTGCACTGGGCATCAGCTATCTGGGGACTGGCTATGAAGGCTGGCAAAGCCAGCCGCACGGCCGCACCGTTCAAGACAAAGTCGAAGCCGCATTGACCCAGTTTGTGGGTGACACCGGTTTTTCACCCAGCCTGATGTGTGCAGGCCGGACCGACGCTGGCGTGCACGGCCTCATGCAAGTGGCGCACTTTGATTGCGACATTGACCGTCCAGACCAGGCCTGGATACGTGGCACCAACCGCTATTTACCCACCGACATGGCCATCCAGTGGGCGCGCCATGTGCCTGATGCCTTCCATGCCCGAGCCTGCGCCCAATCCCGGCGTTACGCCTACCTGCTGCTGGAGTCGCCTGTGCGCCCCAGCCTGGACGCTGGGCGTACGGGGTGGGTCTTCAAGCCGCTGCATCTGCATGCCATGCAACAAGCTGCCCACTTTTTGATGGGCGAGCACGATTTTTCGTCATTCCGTGCCGCCCAATGTCAAGCGCACAGCCCCATCAAAACCCTGACCCGGCTGGACATTGCACGCCATGGTGCCTATTGGCGGTTCGACTTTGAAGCCAGCGCGTTTTTGCACCACATGATTCGCAACATCATGGGTTGTCTGGTCATGATCGGACAAGGCTCTCGTCCTCCGGAATGGATGCAGCAGGTGCTGCAAGCCCGCTCGCGCAGCATGGCGGCGCCCACGTTTTCTCCTGATGGCCTGTATTTTTTGGGCCCAACGTATGGGGCCGAATGGGAACTCCCCCAGCAGACACCGGTGTTTGACTGGTTGCCATCGGCCTGATTCAACGCACTGATCAAACCGCCTCACCGGGCTCTTGCAGCCCTTCATGCCATGAACCCTACGGCAGTCCCCGTACCGAACACCCTCATGCCTCATCCCATGCCACAGCGCACACGCATCAAGATGTGCGGTCTGACCCGGGAGGCCGATGTCGATGCCGCCGTGGCAGCGGGCGCCGATGCCATTGGATTTGTGATGTACGAAAAAAGCCCTCGGTACGTCACACCCGAGCAGGCCAAAGCGCTGGCACAGCGACTTCCACCGTTCGTCATGCCGGTTTGTCTGTTTGTGAACGCGCCAATACAAACCATTCGTGAAACCTTGGCCACTGTGGGACCCGCACTGGTGCAGCTGCATGGCGACGAATCACCCGAATACGAAGCGGCTTTGGGTTTGCCGCATCTCCGCGCAGCCCGGGTACCACTGGGCCTGGCAGGACAAGGCTTTGACCTTTTAGAATTCGCCAAACTCCACGCCAGTGCCACTGGCATTCTTCTGGATGCCATGGTGGACGGTTACGGCGGCGGTGGAAAAACTTTCGACTGGACGGCATTCCATTGGTCACAGCTTTCACCAAGCGTCAGCTCTCGCCTCGTTTTGTCTGGTGGACTCACGCCTGCAAACGTGACCGATGGCATTTGCCAGGTACGCCCCTGGGCCGTTGATGTCAGCTCCGGCATCGAACAAGACGATGCTGACGGAAAGCCGCTACGCGGCATCAAAGACCTGGAAAAAATGCGGCACTTTGTTCAGGCCGTTCGCGAAGCGGACGCGCTCCTGAACACCTCCGTACCAACCCACGTTGCCTGACAACCCGCAGGCCGACCCCACGACTTGTTTGAATGGTGCGGTTGCCCTGGCCACCCACCCCATTGACTTTCACACCCCATGACCCACTACCAACAACCCGATGCCAAAGGCCATTTCGGCATCTATGGCGGCAGCTTCATCAGCGAGACGCTGACCCATGCCATTGCCGAACTGCGCGAGGCCTATGCCCAGTACCAGAATGACCCCGACTTTCTGGCGGAATTCAGGTACGAGCTGGCCCACTTTGTCGGGCGCCCATCGCCCATTTACCACGCAGCACGCACCAGCCGCGAGCAAGGCGGCCCGCAAATTTTCCTCAAACGGGAAGACCTGAACCACACCGGCGCCCACAAAATCAACAACGTCATTGGGCAGGCCATGCTGGCCAAGCGCATGGGCAAACCCCGCGTCATTGCCGAAACCGGTGCAGGCCAGCACGGCGTGGCCACCGCCACCATCTGCGCCCGCTACGGGCTGGAATGCGTGGTGTACATGGGCGCAGAAGACGTCAAACGCCAAAGCCCCAACGTTTACCGCATGAAGCTGCTGGGTGCCACCGTGGTGCCGGTGGAGAGCGGCAGCAAAACCCTGAAAGACGCGCTGAACGAAGCCATGCGCGACTGGGTCACCAACGTGGAAAACACGTTCTACATCATCGGCACCGTGGCCGGCCCTCACCCCTACCCCATGATGGTCCGCGACTTCCAGAGCGTGATCGGCAACGAATGCCTGAAGCAAATTCCGGACATGATGGCCGAGCTGGCCTTGCCTGGCACATCTGAGGGTCTGCAGCCCGATGCCGTGGTGGCCTGCGTGGGCGGTGGCAGCAACGCCATGGGCATCTTTCACCCTTACATTCCATTCGCGCAAACCCGCCTCATCGGTGTGGAAGCAGCCGGGGAAGGCATGGACACCGACAAACACTCGGCCTCGCTGCAAAAAGGCAGCCCCGGCGTGCTGCATGGCAACCGCACTTACGTGCTGCAGAACGCCGACGGCCAGATCACCGAGACCCACAGCATCAGCGCCGGGCTGGACTATCCCGGTGTGGGCCCCGAGCATGCGTTCCTGAAAGACATTGGCAGGGCCGAATACGTGGGCATCACCGATGCGGAAGCATTGGAAGCTTTCCACTACCTGTGCCGCACCGAAGGCATCATCCCCGCGCTGGAGTCCAGCCACGCCGTGGCCCATGCCCTGAAACTGGCCAAAACCATGCGCCCTGACCAGGTCATTCTGGTCAACCTGTCGGGCCGGGGTGACAAAGACATTGGCACCGTGGCCGACCTGTCTCAAGCCGATTTCTACTGCCGCCCCAGCTGCCGTGGCCAGTCCGTCAAAGGCGGGCTGGAGCAGATCATGACCATTCAAGCCTGAGGAAAGCCCCATGAGCCGCATTCAAGCCACATTGGCCCAACTCAAAGCACAGGGCCGCAAGGCGCTGATTCCCTATGTCACCGCCGGTTTTCCCTATGCGGACGTGACACCGGAGCTGATGCATGCTTTTGCTGCAGCGGGCAGCGACATCATTGAACTGGGCGTTCCTTTTTCCGACCCCATGGCGGACGGCCCGGTCATTCAGAAGGCGGGGGAAAAGGCCCTGGCCCAAGGCATTGGCATGGTCCAAGTGCTGGCCATGGTCAAAACATTCCGGCAAACCAACTCCACCACACCGGTGGTTTTGATGGGTTATGCCAACCCAGTGGAAGCTTACGACCTGAAGCACGGCAAACCGGGTGAATCCAGCGCCTTCGTGCGCGACGCTGCTGCAGCGGGTGTGGATGGTGTGCTCATCGTCGATTACCCGCCCGAAGAATGCGAAACCTTTGCCGCTGCGCTCAAAGCAGCAGATCTGGATTTGATTTTTCTGCTGGCCCCCACTTCCACACCAGAACGGATGGAGCAAGTGGGCCGCCTGGCCAGTGGCTATGTCTACTACGTGTCGCTCAAAGGCGTGACCGGTGCCGGCCACCTGGACACCGCCGCAGTAGAAGCAGCGGTACCGCGCATCCGCCAGCATGTGAATGTGCCGGTGGGCGTGGGCTTTGGCATTCGTGACGCGGCCACCGCACAGGCGATTGGCAAAGTAGCCGATGCGGTGGTGATTGGCACCAAAATCATCCAACTGCTGGACGACCAACCGCGCGAGCGAGTGGCGTCCGTGGCTGCAGAGTTCCTGGCTGGTGTGCGCGCCGCCATGGACGCCCACGCATAATCACGCCCCATCCCCCTGGCGAACTGAATTCTCATAGGAGCCCACGCAATGTCTTGGCTGGAAAAACTGCTCCCACCAAAAATTTCCCCCACCGATCCCACCGAGCGCCGCAGCGTGCCCGAAGGCCTGTGGATCAAATGCCCCAATTGCGAAGCGGTGCTGTACAAAACCGATCTGGAAAAAAACCAGAACGTGTGCCCGCATTGCAGCCACCACCACCGCATTGGTGCCCGTGCCCGGTTGGATGCGTTTCTGGACGGCCAGGGTCGCTACGAAATCGGCCAGGAAGTGCTACCGGTCGATGCCCTCAAATTCAAAGACAGCCGCAAATACCCCGAGCGTCTGAAAGAAGCCCTGGAAGCCACTGGCGAGACCGATGCGCTCATCGTCATGGGTGGCTCGGTCATGGCCATGGACGTGGTGGTGGCCTGCTTCGAATTCGACTTCATGGGCGGCAGCATGGGCAGCGTGGTGGGCGAGCGGTTTGTGCGTGGCGTGGAAACCGCCATCGAACAGAAAGTACCCTTCATCTGCTTCACCGCCACCGGTGGTGCCCGCATGCAGGAAGGCTTGCTGAGCCTGATGCAGATGGCCAAAACCAACGCGGCCCTCACCCGGTTGGCTAAAAAAGGACTGCCCTACATCAGCGTACTGACCGACCCGACCATGGGTGGTGTGAGCGCCGGCTTTGCCTTCGTGGGCGATGTGGTGATTGCCGAACCCAAAGCCCTGATCGGCTTTGCCGGCCCCCGCGTGATTGAAAACACCGTTCGCGTGAAGCTGCCCGAAGGCTTTCAGCGCGCCGAGTTTTTGCAAACCAAAGGTGCGGTGGACTTCATTTGCGACCGACGCGAACTGCGCAGCACCGTGGCCAACACCTTGGCCATGCTGCAACGCCAGAGCGCGGATGCCGTGTCTGAAAATTAACCATAGCAAACAAACGTTATCAATCAAGCGATAAAGCTCATTTTTATTTGAATTTTGAGCCCATCAGTCACCCTCACCCTCCAGCGCCTGCCGCTGTTCCCATTGGAAACGGTGCTGTTTCCGGGCGGGTGGTTGCCATTGCGGATTTTTGAGGTCCGCTACCTCGACATGGTCCGCCGCTGCCACGCGGTTCAGGCCCCGTTTGGTGTGGTTTGCCTGACCAGTGGCAACGAAGTGGAAACCGCCCATGGCCGCGCCAACGGGCCTGAGCGCTTCCACTCCACCGGCACCCTGGCCCGCATTGAGCACTTGGCACAGCCCCAGCAGGGCATGCTGAATGTGCAATGCCGGGGCCAGCAGCGTTTCCGGGTAGATCATGCCGAAAAGCTCAAACACGGGCTTTGGGTGGCCGACGTGACCCTGCTCGACAACGATCTGCCCGCCCCGGTGGTGGACGAACTGAGCAGCACCGCCAATCACTTGCAGCAACTGCTGCACACCCTGGCTGCACAAGGCGGCGACGCTTCGCAACTCCCGTTGCAGCCACCCTATGCCTGGTCCGACGCAGGCTGGGTCGCCAACCGTTGGGCCGAGCTGCTGCCCTTGCCCACCACCACCAAGCAACGGCTGATGACCATGGATTCCCCCATGCTGCGTCTGGAGCTGGTGGCGGACCTGCTGGAGCAGCTGCGCATCGACAGCGCCCGCTGATGACCGGAACAGGAGGGCCATTGCCCTTTTGTTCAGGCTCATGCATTTCTCCTGCACACCTACAGTGGTGTGGTCGATTCAGGAGAAAAACCATGTTGATGCGAAGTACTTCCTCTCTGCTTCCACCGGACACCAACCATGCCGGCGAACACCTGCAGCACATCAACCCCGTACACATGATGCAGTCCATGACCCACCACCACTGGTTGGGCTGCGACATTGTTCTGACCGACGCGGGCTTTCACCAGATTCAGGATCGGTTGACCCATGAATCCTGGTGGCCGTCCACAACCACCCAACGTCTTCACTCAAGCCCAACCACTCAACGCTGCGCGGGTATCCACACAGCAGTGGTTTGAATCCGCAACCCAATCACGGCAGGGGCACCGTGCGGATGACGACGGCCACGAACGTCGCCAGAAACAGCGTCTCCAGCACCATCAGGCAAACCGGTTTCCAACCCACGCTCAGAATGTCTTTGAGATGCGTTTTCATCCCAATGGCAGCCATTGATGCCACCAAGCACCAACGGGAGCACGTGCTACCCGCCTCCACCACCACCATGGGCAGCAGTTCAAAGCCGTTCATCAGCACAAGGGCGGAAAAGGCCAGTGCAAAGCCAGGCAAAAGAGGGGGTCGATCGCTCGTCGGAGCCACTTGATCAGGTGCCGGTTCCGGCATTTTGATGGGGAGAATGCGCGTCAACCACGCGGCCACCACAATGACCGGAACCAACATCGCCACCCGCAGGAGTTTGACCAAGGTCGCCACGTCCCCGGTTTCAGGCCCCATGCTGTACCCAGCCCCAACCACCTGGGCCACATCGTGAATGGTGCCGCCCAGAAAGAAACCCGCCATGCGGGCATCCAACCCCCACCAAGACACAACCATGGGATACAGAACCATGGCCATGGTGGACAGCGTGCTGACGCTGATCACCACAAACAGCGTGGCGCGATCTTTTTGAGGGTGATGCGGAAATGCAGCGGCAATGGCCATGGCAGCAGAGGCCCCGCAAATCCCCACGGAACCACCGGATAAAAAGCCAAAAAATGGCTGAAAGCCCAGCAGCCGGGACATCAGCATCCCGAAGGCAATGGTCGTGATCACCGCCACAGCCACCACCAGCACCGGCATCCAACCCAAGGTCTGCACTTGATCGGTGGTGATTTTCATGCCCAACAGGGCCACTCCCCAGCGCAACACATGCCGGGCCGCAAAGTCGATGCCCAGCTTGCATCGACCATCCTGCGAGAGAAAGTTCACCGCCATGCCGAGCAACAAAGCCAGCAGCATGACGGGCGCCTGGTAATGCTCGGCAAGAGACAGGGCCGCCACCGCAATCAGTGCGGCCATGGCCAGTCCCGGCCAAAGCCTTTGAACATGCAATGCGAGAGAGGACATCGAACCCACTCAGTTCAATTGGATGTTGAACTGCTTGACGATGGCCGCATTGCGATCGAAGTCTGTTTTCAGGGACTGAATCAATTGCTGCTGCGACCAATCCTCAGCCGCCTCAAACCCTGCCGCAAACATGCGCCCCCGAAACTTGGGGTTGGAAGCCACTTGGCGCACCGCTTTGTGCAGTTTTTCCTGAACGTCTGGCTGGACGGATGGCGACACCACCACGCCCAGCCAGTTGGAGAAATTGAGCTCGGGGTGCCCCAACTCCGTCAGTGTCGGAACGTCGGGCAATTGACTCAGGCGGGCATTGGATGCCACGGCATACGGTTGCACCTTGCCGCTGGCAATGAGCGCCCTGGAGGTGGCAAATCCGTCGAACATCACGGGAATCTGGCCCCCCATCACCTGCACCAGCGCAGGAGGTGACCCAGGAAACGGTACATGCTGCAAGTCCAGCCCCAGCCTCTGGTTGAGGATCACACCGGCATAGTGAGAGATGGTGCCCGCGCTGTAGGAGGCAAAACTCAGGCTGCCTGGATTCTTCTTGGCATAAGCCACAAAACCACGGAAATCCTTCACCGGCAGGTTGGGAGCACCGACCATCACCAAATTGGAACGGGCAATGAGGCCAATAGGACGCACATCTTTGAGCGGATCAAACCCCGCCTTGATCACATGCGGAATTTCGGCCAGCACATTGCTGGCCGTCACCATGATGGTCTGGCCATCGCCAGGAGCCGATCGCAGGGCCTGCACCGCGATGGCTCCGCCAGCACCGGGGCGGTTTTCCACCACCATGGGTTGCCCCACATCTGCGGACAGCTGATCCGCCAACATGCGGGCAATCACATCGATGGTGCCGCCTGGAGGGGCGGGAACCAGAATTTTCACGGGTTTATCCGTCCACGCGGCGACTGTCGTTGAAACGGTCACCCCCACTGCCGCAATCAGTAGCTTCCAGGTCATCGAGTCCCTGTGTTGGTTGCCGTGCATGTTGTCTCCTTGCCCGTTTGGGCGTTTGATTGGTTGGCGTTGATGGCCTGCATCGCGATTTGCAGCAGGGCGATTGTTTTCAAAGCCCAAGGCAAATGGTTATCTTTTGGCGCCAATCAGTTATCTTCAAACGACAATCAGGGTTGATCCCTAGAGGGCTTTTTCGGTGGCATGCACGCGCATTTCGGTCGGTGCGCAACCAAACTGAACGGTGAACCAGCGGGTGAATGAACTGAGGTTGGAGTAGCCCAGTTGCTCGGCCACCCGTCCCATGGAATATGTGGTGTTGACGATGTACCGCTGGGCCAACTCCTTGCGAACGTCATTGAGCACTTGGGAAAAACTCAAACCCAACTCATCCAAACGGCGCTGCAGGGTGCGGACGTTCATGCCCAGCCCGGAGGCAATCTGCTCCACACTGGCCCGCCCCATGGGAAGCAGCAAATAGGCCGAGCGTCGCACATCCAGCAGCACATTGCTCTGACCTGACTTGGGTATGGCATCCATGAAGGATTGGGCATAGGCAGCCATGGCAGAGTCGGCATGGGAATTGGACTTGTCCATGTCGACTTTCAGGCAGGTCACACCATTGAAATCGCCATCGAAATGCAGTGGGCATCCCAACAACTGCCGATAAATTTGCAGATCGGCAATGGCTGAGTGTGCGAAGTGCGCTGAAACGGGCCGCCAGTGCTCGCCCAAAATGGCCCGAAAAATCAGCATCAACACCCCCACAGCCATCTCGATCGACTGGCGAGCACCGCCAGGGCGGTCGGTCATGAGTTCTTCCCGAATCAGGGTGTGCTTGCCCGCATCCTCAATGTGCATACCCAGCGCTTCATTGAGCAAATAGCGGTACTGGGAAATGGTGTGCAACGCCATTCGGGTTGAAGGCTGATGGGTCAGCAGCAAGCTGATGGGGCCAAAGTCGGAGAGTTTTCTCGCCCTCGCCATCTGCAACCCGAAGGTGGGGCATCCACTTTCTTCAGCAGACAGCTCCAACAACGCCACGGCACTTTCGAACGGAATGAGCTGCGTCGGTGACAGCAGCATGCGTTGCGTCAGACCGACGCGACCGAGCAGAGGCTGGGGGTTCAACCCCACCCCTTGCGCCACCTCCCCGTAGTGGGTCAGCACCGCTGCCCGCACCTGCAATCCGCTCTGCTGAGGCATGAGATCCGCCTTTCTGGTGAATGTTGGTGTGAAAAACGATTCAGGATCAGTCGCCAAATGCTAATACAAAGTCATGAATAGATAAATCATTGACTTCACTCAACATCAAAAATCGCCATCCTCAAATCCACAAAAGGAGACAACTGGATGGCAAAAGTGGTGACGTTTTCAGCAACGGGGGGGCCAGACGTGCTGCAGACCAGACATGCAGAGGTAGGCAACCCAGGGCCCGGCCAGGTCCGGCTGAAGCACGCGGCAGTCGGTCTGAACTATGCCGACACGTATTTCCGCAATGGCACGTACCCCATTCCGCTGCCGAATGGGATCGGAGTCGAGGCGGCCGGCGTCGTCGAAGAGATTGGGCCCGGGGTCACCCAGGTTGCCGTAGGCGACCGGGTGACCTACACCGGATTCATCAACACCCTGGGGTCCTACAGCACAGAACGTCTGATTGCAGCCGCACCGTTGATCAAACTGCCGCAAGCCATCTCATTCGAAACCGCCGCCGCCATGACGATGCGCGGACTGACTTCCGCCTACTTGATGCGGCGCATTCACGACTTCAAGCCTGGAGACACCATCCTTCTTCATGCGGCAGCCGGAGGGGTTGGGCTGATTGTGTCGCAGTGGGCCAAGTTGCTGGGCTTGCGCGTGATTGGCACGGTTTCCTCTGACGAAAAAGCGGCCATCGCCATGGCGCACGGCTGCGACCACACCATCCACTACACCCATGAAGACGTGGCCAAACGCGTTCGGGAATTGACGGAGAACCGGGGGGTAGACGTGGTGTTTGACAGCGTTGGCCAGTCCACATTCCTGGGCTCTCTGGACTCACTGCGGCGCCGCGGCCTGATGGTGTGTGTGGGCACGGCCAGCGGCCCCATCGACGGGTTCAACCCCAATTTGCTCGCCCAAAAGGGGTCGCTGTTTCTGACCCGCCCTGCTCTGGCCGACTACATCGCAGACCCAGCCGAAAAGGCTGCACTGGCCGCCGAGGTGTTTGACCACATTGCGGCCGGACGCATCCGCATCGAAATCAACCAGCGATACGCGCTGGAGGAAGCCGCCCAAGCCCACCGCGATCTGGAGTCCCGAAAAACGACGGGATCGTCGATTTTCGTCATCTGACATGAATGGAGACACACATGCGCATTGAACCCCTGACCTGTGCCATTGGCGCACAACTGCATGACGTGAACCTCGGAGACGCCGTACGGGACGACGACCTGTTTCAAACCATCTACCAGGCCCTGCTGAAGCACAAAGTCTTGTTTCTGCGGGATCAAACGCTCGACCGCTTGTCACGGCAGGACCACATGGCCTTTGCCCAGAAACTGGGGGAACTCGAAACCCACCCAATGGCCCCCAGCCATCCAGAGGCGCCCGGTTTGGTCCAGATTTACAAAGACCCAGACAGCCCGATTGATCGGTACGAAAACTGCTGGCACACCGACGGCACATGGAGAGAAGCTCCCGCACTGGGCTGCGTGCTGCGATGCATCGAATGCCCGCCTGTGGGTGGCGACACCATGTGGGCCAACATGGTTCTGGCCTATGAGAAATTACCCTCGCAGGTGAAAGACCAGATTGCAGACCTGGTGGCCAATCACAGCTTCAACGCGTCGTTTGCCGCGGCCATGCCTCAGGACAAACGACTCGCCATGAAAGCACAGTACCCCGATGCAGAGCACCCGGTCGTCCGCACCCATCCGGAAACGGGCGAAAAAATCTTGTTCGTGAACGGGTTCACCACCCATTTCGTGAACTTTCACAACAAGAAGAACGTGCGATTCGGGCAGGACTACAACCAGAACGCCGGCGACCTGTTGCAGTACCTGATCAGCCAGGCCTACATCCCCGAACACCAGGTTCGCTGGCGGTGGCAACCCTACAGCGTGGCCATTTGGGACAACCGATCCACCCAGCATTACGCCGTGATGGATTACCCGCCCTGCCACCGAAAGATGGAGCGGGCGGGCATCGTTGGCACCCAACCTTACTGAATTCGAAACCCCATCTCTTTCTGACACCCTCACGGAGTAACCCATGAACTTTCTAGACGGCTCGCTTTACCCCGAGAACCAGGACAAACTGATCATCACCGCCGCACCCTATGGCCCTGAATGGATTCCTTCCGACTATCCGGAAGACATCCCAGTGACCATGGAGGAGCAGATTCAGAAGGCGGTGGATTGCTACCACGCGGGTGCCTCCGTCCTGCATTTGCATGTGCGGGAAGCCGACGGCAAGGGCTCCAAGCGGCTGTCCAAATTCAATGAGCTGATTGCCGGTGTGCGCCAGGCGGTGCCGGACATGATCATCCAGGTTGGAGGCTCCATTTCATTTGCACCGGAAACCGAAGGCGCTATGGCCAAGTGGTTGTCCGACGACACCCGCCACATGCTGGCCGATTTGAGTCCCAAACCCGACCAGGTCACGGTCACGGTCAACACCACGCAAATGAACGTGCTGGAGCACATGGAGGAAGCTGACATTGCTGGCACATCCATGGCCACCCCGCAAGGGCGTCGGGCATACAGCGAAATGGTGGTTCCGTCCAACCCAGCTTGGTTTGAAGAGCACATCCGCCGCCTGTCTGCGGCCGGTATCCAAAGCGCATTCCAGTTTTACAACCTCAATAGTTACGAGACGGTCGAGCGTCTCGTCCGCCGGGGTGTCTACAAAGGACCACTGGTCATGAACTGGGTGGCGATCAGCGGTGGCATGGATGCCCCCAACATCTACAATCTGGCCAACTTCCTTCGCGCCATTCCAGATGCCGCCAAGCTCACGGTGGAAAGCAGCATGCGCAACGTGCTCCCCATCAACATGATGGGCATGGCGGCCGGGTTGCACGTTCGCTGCGGCATTGAAGACAACCTCTGGAACCAGGCGCGCACGGCAAAGATGAGCACTGTGGAGCAAATCCAGCAATTGGTGCGCATTGCCAAAGAAATGGGCCGGGAAATTGCCACAGGCAAAGAAGCCCGGGACATTCTTCAAATCGGGGTGTTCTACGACACCGTGGAAGAGACCCTGGCCGCCAACGGCATGGCGCCCAACCGCAAGGGTGGCAATCAAGGCTTTTTGCGCAAAGCAGCCTGATCCATCTAGCCACTGATCCGCTCCATCTGAAACAGCGTTCACACAAGCATGTACCCGGGTCCGTCTCCGTGCAGGGACATTTCCCGGTGTCACGAAATAACAAGAGTTCGTCATCAAAAGATAAATTAATTGACCTTGATTTGAGAAGAATCGCCATCGCGACATTGAGCCGCACGACTCAGCCAAACCAACAACACCCAACCCCATACGAGGAGACTCACATGAACTTTCGACTCACCATGTTGACCGCAGCCGCCATGGCCACCGTCGGTGCAGCCAACGCCCAGAACAGCGTGTCCGTCTATGGCGCTCTGGATGCGGGCGTTCTGAATCTGTCCACCACCAGCAGCGGGGCCGGCTACATCCCCAACGCAACCGACAAGGGTTCCTTCACAGGCCTGAAAGATGGTGGCATTGGCGGCAGCAACATTGGCATCAAAGGCACCCGGGACATGGGCAACGGCAACAGCGCCTACTTCCAACTGCAGGGCAACATCAACCTGAAAGACGGCGTCACTGGCGGCACCACAGCCACGGGTGCTTCCGCCAACTTCAATCAAATGGCGCTGGTGGGTTTGTCCGGCAAGGCAGGTGATTTGAAGGTCGGCCGCCAGGTGTCACCGATGTACTACGCCATGGCGAGCACAGACGCACGGGGCGCCCGCTACTTCGGCTCCACCCTCACCACACTGGTGGGCATGAACAGCGCATCGGGCGTCTGGGCGGCCAACAACAACTCCATGTTCGGCACGGTGTACAACGACAACTCGCTGGTCTACACCGCCCCGGTGTTTGCCAACACCACGGTGACGTTCCAGCACGCATTCGGCAACACCGCCGGTAGCAGCGGAGCCAACAGCCAGGACGCAGTCACAGCCGTATACCGCAACGGTGGGTTGCGGTTGTCCGGCCTGTACTACAACGGCAAAGGCAACGGCTACCTCACCGCCACCAGTGCCGCCGGTGCAGCCCCGGCCAAAGCGCTGGGCTTCACCGAAACCGCGAACACCAACCGCCTGACCTCGTTTGGTGCGCTGTACACCACCGGCCCTTGGACCATGAGCTACGCGATGTTTGAGGGCAAAAACCCCGCAGGTGCCAAGCTGCCGGGTGGTTCCACCAATTTGACGGCCAACGCGTTCGGTCTGGCTTACAAGGTGTCTGCTGACCTCACGGTCTCAGGCGGCTACTACACGTTGAAAGACAAAACCAACGCGGGCAACAAGGCCAGCCAAACCGCCATCAGCCTGGACTACACCTTGTTCAAAGACACCACCGTCTACTTCCAGACTGCCAGCACCACCAACAAGGGCGCCAACATGAATCTGAGCCCCATTTACGCGTCGGTTCCGGCTGCAAACAAGAACAACAGCGCCACCATGATTGGGGTGCGTTACACGTTCTGAGTCGTCAGACGGCACATTGGCAGCGCAGAGGCTGCCCTCCAAGGTTTGGCCCCTTCATCAGGGGCCTTTTTTTTGGGGTCACGCCCATCCATCTCCTCCGGTCAACTCATGCGCATCACGCGTTGCAGACCAGGTCCAGCGCATGCATGTAACCGGCATTCGTCATCAGCTCATCCCAATTCAGGGCCGGGGTCGTGGGCAGCAGCGCACGCCGGCGCTCTTCGCTGGCGGCATGGGGTGTCCACCAGCCTTTGACCACCGCTTCACTCAAGCCCGCGAGCAATTCGTCTACCGCCTCCCCACCGCCTTCGAGTGACTGGTTGCACAGCAGCACCATGTCGCACCCGGCCTGCAGGGCCGCCAGGGCGGCATCGGTGTAGCTGACAGTCTGGCCGCCAATCACCCGTGCTGCGGCCATGCTGAGGTCGTCGCTGAACACCGCGCCTTGAAAGCCCATTTGCCCTCGCAAAATGTCCTGCAGCCAGCGGGCGGAGAACCCGGCGGGGCGGCTGTCCACCTGGGAATAGATGACGTGGGCGGGCATGACGGCACTCAAGGACGCCGACAGCCAGGCATAGGGCGCTGCATCGTCTGCCAGGAGGGTGGCCAGCGGACGGTCGTCCACCGGAATGGCCACATGCGAATCGGCCACCACCTGGCCATGCCCAGGAAAGTGCTTGCCGCAGTGGGCCATGCCCGCCTGCAACATGCCATGGGCCACGCTGTGGGCCAGCAGCGAAACCACCCGGGCATCGCGGGCAAACGCCCGGTCACCGATGACGGTGCTGCCGCCATGGTCCAGGTCCAGCACCGGCGCAAAACTCAGGTCCACACCACAGGCACGCAGCTCGGAGGCCAGCACCCGCCCGCAGGCAGTGGCCACATTGGTGGCATGCAAGTGCGGGCTGAGGGCTTGTGCCGCAGAGGTGGCCGCCTCGGGAGCTGTAGCCCACAACTCGCCCAACGCCCGCATGGGCGGCAGGTGGGTGAAACCGTCTGTTTTGAAGCGCTGGACACGCCCGCCTTCGTGGTCCACCGCAATGAGGATGTCAGGGCGCTGCTTCTTGATTTTGGCGCACAGCCGGGTGAGTTGTTCCCGGCTTTCGAAGTTGCGGGCAAACAGAATGAGGCCACCCGTGAGTGGGTGCTGCAGACGCTTTTTGTCGGCCTTGGTGAGGGATGTGCCAGCCACATCCAGCACAACGGGGGAAACGGGGTAGGTCATGTGTGCTTTCTGAAATGAGGTCAACTGGCGAGCGTTGACGCACCATAGTGGGTGAGTGGTTCAGCCATCTGCTCCACCACCACATGGGCCACCGCCAGGTGGCCTTCGTCGGTGAGGGTGAGGTGGGCCCGGAGGTTGCGCTGGGCAAACCAGACGGCCAAGTCGGCATGCAATGCAATCGTCGGTTGCCCCTCCGGGTTGTGCGTTACTTCGCAGTGGCGCCAGGTCATGGGCATGCGGATGCCCAGCCCAATGGCTTTGCTGAAGGCTTCTTTGGCCGCAAACCGGGTGGCCAGAAAGCGCACACCGCGCTCGGCGTTGCGGGCGGTGCGGTTACGCCAGGTTTGCAGCTCACCTTCGGCCAGGATGCGTTGGGCAAACCGGTCGCCATGGCGGGCGAGTGCTTCTTCCACCCGACGGGCGTCGCACAAGTCGTGTCCAATGCCGTAAATCATGCTCAAATAAACAATAGCAAACAATTCAATAAGAACGAGCGATAACAGCCAAATAAGCTTCTACCGCAGCGCCATAACCCAGCTCCAGTGCATCGGCCAGCAGCGCATGGCCGATGGACACCTCGCGCACACCAGGGACCGCTTGCAAGAACGCGGTGAGGTTGTGCAGGTTCAGGTCGTGTCCGGCGTTGACGGCCAACCCGGCCTCGGCGGCGGCCACAGCCGCATCGTGGTACAGCGGCAATTGCTCATGGGCCAGCCCACGGGCATGGGCGGCCGCGTAGGGCTCGGTGTACAGCTCCACCCGGTCGGCTCCGGTTTGGGCAGCCAGCGCCATTTGTTCGGGAACCGGGTCCATGAACAGGCTCACCCTGGCACCTGCGGCCTTGGCGCGGACCACCAAGGGGGCAAGCCGCTCAAAGTCTTGGGGGAAACGCCAGCCGTGGTCGCTGGTGAACTGGCCTTCTGAATCTGGCACAAACGTCGCTTGCTGCGGGCGAACGGCTTCCACAAAATCCAGCAGGTTCTGGGTGGGGTTGCCCTCAATGTTGAATTCCCGTCCGGGCCATGACATCAGCAGGTTGGCCAGCTCTTGCACATCGTGCGCGCGGATGTGGCGCTCGTCTGGCCGGGGGTGCACCGTGATACCCGCTGCACCCGCCTGCAGGCACAGCGTGGCGGCCCGTGTGAGGCTGGGAATGCCCAGATGGCGGGTGTTGCGCACGGTAGCCACCTTGTTCAGGTTGACGGACAGTGCACAGCGCGTGGAATAGGTGTCGGACATGGGCCCACCAAAAAGCAAAAAGAAAAAAGAAAAAAGTCAGCCCGCAGGCTTTTGAACGGCTTGGTTGTACCCGATGTGTGGGCTGTGCGCGTGGCGGGATTGGGTGTGCCGCGCCATGGCTTGCACCTCCCGCACCAGCTGCCGGGTTTTGAAGCCCGTCACGCCGCAATGCCGCTGCAACAGACCACGCAGCACCGGCTGCAAGGCCGAACACAGCGGGGCAGAAAGACCATCGACCAGCGCCAAGAAGGGCTGCGCCACATCCAGCGATTGCTGCAACGCCGTCCATTGGGAGGCGTGGAGTGCGGGGCGGTCGGGTTCGGTGCTGAGCACCAGCCCGTGGTCCGGCTCCAGACCATAGCGGGCTTCGGGTTGCAGTGGGGTGTGGGCATGCCCCTCCACCGACAAATCGGGCAAGTAACCCGCCTCGCGCAACACCATCAGTTCAAACGCACGCAGCACGGGCGGAGATGGCATGTCGGCCGTAGCCAAGGCAGCAGCGGCTTCCAGGTAGGCATCGAACAGCACGGGGTGCGGGTCGTCGCGTGGCAACAGGCGTAGCAGCAGTTCGTTCAGGTAGATGCCCGCCAGCAGCGATTCGCCCACCGGCATCACATGCCCGCCCCGCCACTGGGCGGTTTTGAGCGTGCGCACCTCGCCATCGCCCGACCAGCTCAGCAACAAGGGCTGCAGGGGCAACAACACCGGCCGTAGCTGGGAGGTAGGCCGTTTGGCCCCCTTGGCCACCAGCACCACCCGCCCGTGGAAGCGGGAGAACACATCCAGAATCAGGCTGGTTTCGCTCCAATCGTGCCGGTGGAGCACAAAACCCAGCTCATCCTGAACGCGGCGGGGGGTGGCCATGCAGGCAGTGCGGTGACGGGGTTGAGGAGCGCGGAGCAGCCTGCTGCCACTTATTCGTAGCCGAAGGAGCGCACGCGGGCCTCGTCGTCCGCCCAGCCGGAGCGGACTTTGACCCACAGCTCCAAAAACACCTTGCCATCGAACAGGCGCTCCAACTCCACGCGCGCCTCGGAGCCAATGCGCTTGAGCTTTTCGCCACCTTCGCCAATGACCATGCCTTTGTGCCCATCGCGCTCCACCACGATGGTGGCGGCAATGCGGCGCAAATGCCCCTCTTCTTCAAACTTGTCGATGATGACGGTGGAGGTGTAGGGCAGCTCGTCACCGGTCAGGCGAAAGAGTTTTTCCCGGACGATTTCACTGGCCAAAAACCGCTCGCTGCGGTCGGTCAGTTCGTCGGCACCGTACATCCAGGGTTGGTGGGGCAAATACTTGGCAAAAATGCCCAGCAAACGGTCCACGTCTTTCTGGTGGGTGGCCGACATGGGCACAATTTCGGCGAAGGTGTGTTTGCCTTGCATCTCCTGCAGCCAAGGGGCCAGCTCGGCACGGCGGTGGATAAGGTCAAATTTGTTGGCTAGCAGCACCACCGGTTTGCCTGGGGGCAACAGGTCCAACACCTTGGCGTCGGCCGGTTGAAAACGGCCGGCTTCCACCACAAACACAATCAGATCCACATCGGTGACCGTGCCCAGCACGGTTTTGTTGAGCGAACGGTTCAGGGCGTTACTGTGGCGGGTCTGAAAACCCGGTGTATCGACAAACACAAACTGGTTGACATCCCGCGTGCGCAAACCGGTGATGCGGTGGCGGGTGGTTTGCGCTTTGCGGGAGGTGATGGACACCTTCTGCCCCACCAGCGCATTCAGCAAGGTGGATTTGCCCACATTGGGCTTGCCCACAATGGCCACCAAACCACAGTGCTGCTCCGCTTCAGGCACTTCGGGTATTACCTCTGCTGGCTCACCATCGGCCTGGGGCGGCGCTGATGGGCGACGCAATGCCTTGGCCAACATGGCATCTAGCTCTGTGTTGACCGTGTCACCGGCAGCGGGCTTGGGCGTTGATTTTTTGGGAGTGGGCCGGGTCATTTGGGGGCAAGGGTTTTGAGCTGCTGCAGCATGGCATCAGCAGCAGCTTGTTCGGCCATTTTGCGGGAAGCACCCTGGCCTGAAGTGGATCGTGAAAGGGCCGCCACCTCACAGGTGACTTCAAAGGTTTGCATGTGGGCGGCACCCAGCACGTTAGCCACCTGGTAGGCGGGAAGCGCCATTTTTCGACCCTGCAGCCATTCTTGCAACTCGGTTTTGGCATCTTTGGCCATGGCACCAGTGGCCTGCTGCAGCGGCACATGTTCAAACAGACGCTGCACCCAGTTGACGGTGAATCCAAAACCGGCATCCAGGTATAGGGCACCAATCAGCGCTTCCAGTGCATCGGCCAAGATGGAGGGACGCTGACGGCCACCGGAACGCGCCTCGCCTTCTCCCATGCGCAACGCTTCGGGAAGGCCCAATTGAACGGCCAAGGCGTGAAGGGTTTCCTGCTTGACGAGATTGGCCCGTGTGCGGGACAAATCCCCCTCTGGGGCCTGCGCCAACCGGCCGTACAACTGGTGCGACACCGCCAGGTTGAGCACCGAATCGCCCAAAAACTCCAGCCGCTCGTTGTGATGGGCGCTGTGGCTACGGTGTGTGAGGGCTTGTGCCAGCAACTCAGGTTGTTGGAACACATGACCCAGACGATTTTGGAGCCGGGCCAGCGGGTCCATTGAAGAGGCAGAACCCCGTTTGGCCAGACGCAAGGTGTCGCTCAACGGGAGCTGCCCTTGTATTTCATGACCAAATAGGCAGGGCCACCCAGTGGGATTTCGCGCTGATATTCAAAACTCACCACCACTTTGTCATTCTCTTTGGTGATGCCCAAATCAGCCGCCGTGATGCTGCTGATCTGGTCAATTTGAGTGGCTTTGTCAAAAATGGTGCGCACGTCAGGCACGGTGTTGCCTGCGGAAGCTTTTTTCACCGCCTTGAGGATGGTTTGATACTCGATGACCGTAGGCACCACTTGAATGCCCACAATGCCTGTAAAGCCAACCACAATGGCCACCAGCACCAAACCGAAAAACGTCAAGCCCCTTTGGTGTGCTCTCATGCGAATCCTCCAATGAAAGGGTTGGTTGGGACAATCAGTCAAATCCGCCAATGCGCTTGAAATTGCCGAAGTTCATCCAGACAAAAAAGGCTTTGCCCACAATGTTCTGCTCGGGTACAAAACCCCAATAACGTGAATCCAGGGAGTTGTCGCGGTTGTCGCCCATCATGAAGTAATGACCGGGCGGCACCTTGCACACCACGCCTTCCACACTGTAGCGGCACTGGTCACGGAATGGGAAATCGCTGGCACCGGGAATGAATGCGGGGCGATCGTCATCGTTCAGGGTGCTGTAGGTTTTGCCGTTCTGTTGCTCCTGGAACTGCTTGCCATAGCGCATGGAGTCAGTATCCAGAAAGTCAGGCTGGGCCACCTTGGGAACGGGCTGTCCATTCACGGTGAGCTTTTTGTTCAGGTAAGCCACTTCGTCACCCGGCACACCCACCACGCGCTTGATGTAGTCCAAGCTGGGCTGTGGTGGGTAACGAAAAACCATCACATCGCCCTTCTTTGGATCATTGTTTGCTATGAATTTTGAATTCAACACCGGCAACCGAACCCCGTAGTGGAATTTATTCACCAGGATCAGGTCCCCCACCATCAGCGTGGGGATCATGGAGCCGGATGGAATTTTGAACGGTTCGACGATGAACGAACGCAACACGAACACCACCACAATCACCGGGAACAGGCCTGCCGTCCAATCCAGCCACCAGGGCTGGCGCAGCAGTTGCTCGCGAGCGTCTTCCGACAAACCGGCGTCGGTCTGAGCAATGCCTTGCGCCTTGAGTTGCGCCAAACGGGCGTCCGCCTGCGCCTGCGCAGTGGCCACCGCCTGGCGACGCTTGGGCAGGAACACCAGCTTTTCAGCCACCCAGTAAATGCCAGTCACCGCCGTGGCCAGGAACAGCATGAGTGCAAAGTTGCCCTCCACCAGCCCCAGATACCAGGCACCGATGTAACCACCAAAAACGGCCAGCACAGCCCCTGTGATACCCGCCAACGTGTTTTCGTTCATCAGTCTTCCACCTGCAAAATGGCCAGGAAAGCTTCTTGAGGCACTTCCACCGAGCCGATCTGTTTCATGCGTTTTTTACCGGCCTTCTGCTTTTCCAACAGTTTGCGCTTGCGGGTGATGTCACCGCCATAGCACTTGGCCAGCACGTTCTTGCGCAGGGCTTTGATGGTTTCGCGGGCAATCACGTTGCCACCAATGGCCGCCTGGATGGCCACGTCAAACTGCTGGCGGCTGATGATTTCGCGCATCTTGGCTGCCACCGCCCTACCCCGGTACTGCGACTGGCTGCGGTGCACGATGATGGACAGCGCGTCCACCTTCTCGCCGTTGAGCAAGATGTCCACCTTCACCACGTCGGACGGGCGGTACTCTTTGAAATCGTAGTCCATCGAGGCATAACCCCGGCTGACCGACTTGAGCTTGTCAAAAAAGTCCAGCACGATTTCGCCCAGCGGCATGTCGTAGGTCAGCATCACCTGCTTGCCGTGGTAGGCCATGTTGAGTTGCTGGCCACGCTTCTGGTTGGCCAATGTCATCACGGGGCCCACGTATTCCTGCGGCATATACAGGTGCACGGTCACGATGGGCTCGCGGATTTCCTGGATGCGACCCACGTCGGGCATCTTGGACGGGTTTTCCACCTGCAAGACTTCGCCATCGCCTTTGACCACTTCGTACACCACGCTAGGCGCGGTGGTGATGAGGTCTTGGTCAAATTCGCGCTCCAGGCGTTCCTGCACGATTTCCATGTGCAGCAGGCCCAGAAAGCCACAGCGGAAGCCAAAGCCCAGCGCCTGCGACACCTCGGGCTCGTACTGCAGAGCCGAGTCGTTGAGCTGCAGCTTTTCCAGCGCATCGCGCAACTGGTCGTATTCGCTGGCTTCCGAAGGGTACAGCCCGGCAAACACCTGCGGCTTCACCTCCTTGAAACCCGGCAGCGGCTCGGTGGCAAACGCCAGGTTGGCGCCGCTGGAGGTTTTGATGGTGGTGATGGTGTCACCCACCTTGGCGGCCTTCAACTCTTTGATGCCGGCGATCACATACCCCACTTCGCCAGCCTTGAGCGCGTCGCGTGACTCGTTGTGGGGCGTGAACACGCCCAGTTTTTCGGCGTTGTACAGGGTTTCGGTGGCCATGAGCTTGATGCGATCGCCCCGGTTCAAGCGCCCATCCACCACACGCACCAGCATCACCACGCCGACATAGCTGTCGAACCAGCTGTCAATGATCATGGCGCGCAGCGGCGCATCCGCTTGGCCACGGGGCGCGGGCACCTTGGCCACCACCAGTTCCAGAATGTCATCAATGCCCAAGCCGGTTTTGGCCGAACAGGGCACCGCATCGGTGGCGTCGATGCCAATCACGTCTTCAATTTCCTGCTTGGCGTTGTCCGGGTCGGCCTGGGGCAGGTCCATTTTGTTCAGAACGGGCAGCACTTCCACGCCCAAATCCAGCGCGGTGTAACAGTTGGCCACCGTCTGGGCTTCCACGCCCTGGCTGGCATCCACGACCAGCAGGGCGCCCTCACAGGCCGACAACGAGCGGCTCACTTCATACGAAAAGTCCACATGCCCGGGGGTATCAATCAGGTTCAGGTTGTATGTCTGACCGTCTTTCGCCTTGTAGTGCAGCGCTGCCGTTTGGGCTTTGATGGTGATGCCGCGCTCTTTCTCGATGTCCATGGAGTCCAGCACCTGCTCGCTCATCTCGCGATCGGCCAACCCTCCGCAGCGCTGAATGAGCCGGTCGGCCAAGGTGGATTTGCCGTGGTCGATGTGGGCAATGATGGAGAAATTGCGGATGTGATTCATGAGCTAGATGCTGTGCACCGACCAGCAGACGTCCTGCTGGCGGCCTGCACGCCAAGAAAAAGGGCGCGCCCGCAGCGGGCACGCCCAAACCTTGCGATTTTACTTCGGCGCAACCTTGGCAAGAGCCTGGGCCATCGCCATCAGCGTTGCGCAGGGCGAATCAGCAGGTACTGCGCCCATTCGCCCCGACGCACCAGCAGGCTGAGCGGGCGGTTTTTGTCCAACCGGCTCAACACCGTTTCCAGATCGCGCACCGAGGTCACTTCGGTGTTGGCCAGTCCCAAAATCACATCGCCTTCGCGCAGGCCGGCGCGGGCTGCTGCGCCCTCTGAAGCCACGACCCGAACACCACCTTTGACACGCAGCTCGGCCCGCTCGCTGTCGGACAGGTCGGTCACCGCCAATCCCAACGCCTTGGCCCCTGAAGCCTGGGCGGCTTTGCCTTCCGAGGGCTGGGTACGCTTCGTTCCAGTCTTGGTTTCTTGCTCGACTTCGCCCACCACCACCGTCAGGTCTTTGGTTTGGCCCCGGCGGAACACGGTGATGGTGCTGCGTGAACCTGGCTTGGTGTTGCCAACCAAGCGCGGCAGGTCCACCGATTTTTCAATGGCTTTGCCATCGAACCGGGTGATGATGTCCCCCGCTTCCAACCCAGCTTTTGCGGCTGGTGAATCGGCTTCCACACCCCGCACCAATGCGCCGCGGGCTTCACCCAAGCCCAGCGACTCGGCCACATCTTTGGACACCTGGTCGATGGAGACACCAATGCGCCCACGGGTCACCCGGCCGTGGCTGCGCAGTTGCTCCGAGACCCGCATGGCCTCATCAATGGGAATGGCAAATGAAATGCCCATGAACCCGCCGGAGCGGGAATAGATTTGGCTGTTGACGCCCACCACCTCGCCACGCATGTTGATGAGCGGGCCACCCGAATTGCCAGGGTTGATGGCCACATCGGTTTGAATGAACGGCAGGTAGTCGCCGGTGTCCCGTGCCTTGGCGCTGACGATGCCTGCCGTCACCGTGTTTTCCAGACCAAAGGGTGAGCCGATGGCCATGACCCACTCGCCGACTTTCAGGCGGCTCACGTCGGCAATGCGCACGGCGGGCAGGCCTATTGCCTCGATCTTGACCACGGCCACATCCGTGCGTTTGTCGGCTCCGATCACCTTGGCCTTGAACTCGCGCTTGTCGGGCAAGGTCACCAGCAAATCGTCTGCACCGTCCACCACATGGGCATTGGTCATGATGTAGCCATCGCTGGACAACACAAAACCCGAACCCACACCCGAAGGGCGATCTTCGTCGCCACCCCGGTCCTGGCGCGGAGTGCCTCGCCCTGCGCCGGGTGGCACCGGAATGCCAAAGCGGCGGAAAAATTCCAGCATTTGCTCGTCGTTGCCACCGGTTGGCGTTTGACGGGCACGCTCCACGGTGCGGATGTTCACCACCGATGGACCCACCAACTCAACCAGCTCGGTGAAGTCAGGCAAACCCCGAACAATGGCCCCGCCCTGCTGCGCCCATGCGGCAGTCGCAGGCACCGCCAAGGTTGCGGCGGCTGACAGCACCAACACCCCGGCCAAGCGGGACAAACCGGAAAACCGGCCTTCGGCTCGATTAGCAGGACGATTTTGGGCAAAACAATGGCTTGGATTCATGGTTTCCATGGCGTCTTCAAATGATGAACAACACAGCAAGGCAGCTTCGAGATCAGGGCAGGCGTTCCAGTTCCCCGGCCAAACGCACCAGGGTTTTGGGTGGCACCTCGCCAATGACCGTCAACCAGTGCTCACCCTGGCGACGCAACAGCGTGTGCGTAGCCCCTGTGGACATTTGGCCTTCCTGCACATGGAGGTTGGGCTGAAATTTTTCAATGAACAGAGAAACAGAAGTCAGTCCATCCGACAGCACCCATTGCCATGGCGCTGCACCATCAGACTGCGCCTTGACCTGACAAGACACCGTCTGAAAGCCGGGCACCGGGTGACGCAAACGCCAGCCTTGCTGCTCTGGCGTGGTGTCGTGAGTCGCCATTTTCTGAATGGCATATCCTGCACGGGCTTTCATTTCTTTCAACAGGGCATCCACCCGCAGCGGGGCATTCAAGGTCAGTTCTGAAAACGCGACCTGTTCCAGCGGCTGGCGAGCCGCGTCCAGCGTCTGCAACTTCAGCACCAGGCCAGTTTTGCGCTCCACCCACACGCGGTAACCAAACCGCAGGTCGTCTTTGGGTTGGAGTTCGAACACATCGGCCTCCCATCCTGCCACGCGCTCCTGCAGGCCCTGGGGTTTGAGCAGGTAGTGCTCGGCCACCGTTTGGCCCTGGGTTTGCAACAGCGCCGGGAACAAACCCAACGCGGTGCGTTTTTCCTGAATCTGGATGCGATTTTCCGGCAAGAAGGTCACCACATCGTCGTTGCGGCGCACGGTGGTGCGGGGGGGGCCAGTGAGTGCATCCACCCGCTCGACCTGTTGCAAGCCATCACACACGTGCCAGATGCGAGCCGACGACATGGCCTGGGACGTGCTGACCACAAAGGTGCCGGTGTAGGCACGGCGCTTGGACGCTTCGTGAATCCGCATCAACCAATCGTTCAGCGCCGTGGGTTTGGCCGCGTCAGCCGTGTCGGCGGCTTGCGCCTGAACGCCACACCAGCCAAACGCCAACAAAAAAGCAAAAACAATAGCTAATAGTCTTTGCATATCAAGCGGTAAATTGCATTAAAACTCAGAATTTAAGGCTGATGAGGCGCTGTGGTGTGCGTGGCCGCCCGCATGAAACCGGCAGGTACCTGCCAAGCCGTGCCCCCACCGTGCTGGCGGTGAGCCTGAATCAAAGCGTCCAAGCGGGCATCGCGCTCCACCATTCCTCGTTCGGTGGCCACCAGCAGGGGTGCCGGTGGTGCAGCTTCCGCTGGGCTTGCCGGGACGACCGGCGACACCCGCTCCACAGGCGCTTGGGCCAACTGCGGTGAAGCGGTCGAACCACTGGCCCACCAAACATTCCACGCGACCGACAGCACCGCACTCAAGCTGGCCAGCCCTGCCAGGGCTTTCCAGCGGAACAGACTGTCGTTGGCCGCTTCCCCCTGTTTGAGCGGAATGGCCACATGAGGCATCTGCATGGAAGGCTCCACATGGACATGCGCCACCGTTGTGGGGTCAGGTTGACCGGCTACGCCATCGTCAGCAGACTTTGCAAGCATCACCACATTGCGGGCAAACGCTTGGGACAGGTCGGCATTCCACGTCGTGCAGCCCGTCCCCACTTGGCGGCGCAACACATCACCGATCAGATGCTGGGTGTGCCACGCTTGCGCAGCCCATTCCGAGTGCTGCAACTGCACCCACACCCGGGAGAACTGCTCTGGCGACAGCTCGCCATCAACCATGACAGACACCCATTGGGGTTCGTCCTCGCGGGTGGTCCAATCGGACGCACCCTGATCAGCTTGTGTAGATGGCTTGTGTGGCATGTGGGTCACCAACGCTTGCCGGCCTGTCGGTCCAGCATGGGTTTGATCCGGTTGGAGATGGCCTCCCGGGCTCTGAAAATGCGGGAACGCACCGTACCAATCGGGCAGTTCAGCGCCTGGGCAATGTCCTCGTAACTCATACCTTCCATTTCCCGCAGCACGATGGCTTGGCGCAACTCCTCGGGCAATGCGTCCATGACTTCGTTGACCGCTTGGGCGATTTCCTTGCTGGCCAACACCGCATCGGGGGTTTCAGCATCCGATGCACCCAGGCTTGGTTCCCATTCGGAGCCAGAAGTTTCATCGTCCTCCGCAGATTTCAATGCAGACAGGGTGATGACCGGGTCACGCTTCAAATCCATCAAGTGCTTTTTGGCGGTGTTCACCCCAATCCGATACAGCCAGGTATAGAACTGCGCGTCGCCTCGAAAATTGGCCAATCCTCGGTAAGCCCGGATGAACGTCTCCTGGGCAATGTCTGGCACCAAATCCACATCGCGCACCATCCGGGCAATCAGCCGCTCCACCCGTCGTTGGTATTTGATGACCAAAAATTCAAACGCTTTGTCGTCGCCGGCCTGGGCGCGCTGCACAAAAGGCGTATCGGCATCGACCCTTTCGGTCTCTACCGGGCCAGCGGATGACGGTGCTGCAGAAGCCGACATGTTGAAATCAACAGCAGAGGTTCAGGATTGAAAATAGGCCGGCACATTCACCCTGGAGGCAGTCGCACGGCTCGCTTCACGCTCACCCAATTGCAACGTGCACAGAAGGAGTTGCCAAAGTGACGGCAAATCGCCCTCCTTCAGCAACACCCAACGGGGGATCGCCGTCCGGTCAGCGTTCGTGTGGAGCGGATGCAAACGCAACAGTCGCCAACTTCCACCCGCCATGCGCACCTCCACCTTTCGCAGCGCAAGCGCTGAATCACCGGTGTGTTCCGATACCCACATCCAACGCGCCTGATGGGCATCCTCCAAACCACCATCCGTACGCACCAGCCAGCCTGACCGGGGGCTGCACCAAGTCAACAACACCCACACGGTCCGCGCCAAAAAGCTGTGCCAGACATGCGCTGGGTAGGCCCATTGCGAAAAAGGCCCACCAGCAAAGCCAGTGAGCCAATAGGCGCCAGAAGGGCTTCCGGCATCAGATTGCAGAAACAAACCCTGATCGCTCAAATTCACTCAAAGCGCTTGAACACCAGCGAGCCATTGGTACCGCCAAAGCCGAAATTGTTTTTCAGCGCATAGCGGATGGGCAAATCCCGTGCTTCGTTGGCGCAGTAGTCCAAGTCGCACTCGGGGTCTTGATTGGCCAGATTGATGGTCGGAGGGCTCTTTTGATGGTAAATCGCCAACGCCGTGATCACGCTTTCCAAACCACCGGCACCACCCAGCAAATGCCCGGTCATGGACTTGGTGGAGTTCACCACCGTTTTGTAGGCATGGTCGCCCAGCGCGGCTTTGATGGCGTTGGACTCGTTCACATCGCCCAACGGAGTCGATGTGCCGTGCGCATTCAAATAGTCGATCTGATCGGCATTCACGCCTGCATTGCGCAACGCATTGACCATGGCACGGCGCGGACCATCCATGTTCGGAGCCGTCATGTGACCCGCATCGGCACTCATGCCATAGCCCACCAGCTCGGCATAAATGCGAGCACCTCGGGCTTGGGCACTTTCCAGCGATTCCAGCACCATGACACCCGCGCCTTCGCCAAGCACAAAACCATCCCGGTCTTTGTCCCAAGGGCGCGAAGCGGCGGTGGGGTCGTCGTTTCGGGTACTGAGTGCACGCATGGCAGCAAATCCACCCACGCCCAGCGGCGATATGGTGGCTTCCGTGCCGCCGGCCACCACGATGTCGGCATCGCCATATTCGATCTTGCGGGCCGCTTCACCAATGCAGTGCAAGCCCGTTGTACAGGCCGTCACTACGGAAAGGCAAGGTCCCTTGAAGCCAAACCGCATGGACACATGCCCCGCCACCATGTTGATGATGGAGGCTGGAACAAAGAATGGCGACACCCGACGTGGACCACGGTTGACGAGTTCGTCGCGCGTGGCTTCGATCAGAGGCAGTCCACCGATGCCGGAGCCCACAATGGTGGCAATCCGCGTGGCCATTTCTTCATCCAGTGCATCGCCCGTGGGCAAACCCGCATCGGCCACAGCCTGTGCCGCAGCAGCCAGGCCAAAGTGGATGAAGGTGTCCATGGTCCGCGCTTCTTTGGCGGAGATGTACTGCTCGATGTCAAAGCCCTTGACCTCACCGGCGATCTTGCAGGCAAAGTTGGAGGGATCGAACCGTTTGATCAGATCGATACCCGACTGACCAGCCAACACACTGGACCACATCGCGTCGACCGTGTTTCCCACGGGACTGATGCAGCCCAGACCAGTTACAACAACACGGCGACGAGACATGGGGTGATCAGGCCTTCTGATGGTTCATCGCGTAATCGATCGCGTTTTGAACCGTGGTGATTTTTTCTGCGTCTTCGTCAGGAATTTCGATGCCGAATTCGTCTTCCAGAGCCATGACCAGTTCCACCGTGTCAAGCGAGTCAGCACCCAGATCGGCTACGAAAGCTTTTTCGCTGGTGACTTGGCTCTCTTCCACGCCGAGTTGCTCGGCAATGATTTTCTTAACACGTGCTTCGATGTCGCTCATAAATCCCTCTGAGGGTGGTTGAAGTGGCCGCCATTTTAGCCATCGGCAGAGCATGCACTCTGCCCAGAGCCCGTCGGGCGGTCCGACATCGACGGGAACCTGAATAAAAACAAAGGCTTCAGGACATGAACATGCCACCGTTGACGTGCATTTCCTGGCCAGTGATGTAGCCCGCCTGAGGGCCTGCCAGGAACGCCACCATGTGCGCAATGTCAGCCGGTTTGCCCAAATGCCCCAGCGGAATCTGAGACAACAGCGCTTTTTGCTGCTCCTCCGGCAGTGCGGAGGTCATGTCCGTCTCAATGAATCCCGGTGCCACGCAATTGACTGTGATGTTGCGGCTGCCCAGCTCGCGCGCCAGCGCGCGCGTCATGCCCGCCACGCCCGCCTTTGCGGCCGCGTAGTTGGCTTGACCAGGGTTCCCGGATGCCCCCACCACACTGGTGATGGCAATGATGCGACCATAGCGCTGCTTCATCATGGGCTTGATGACTGCCCGGCTCAGGCGAAACACCGCACTCAGGTTGGTTCCGACCACGGCGTCCCAATCCGCATCTTTCAGGCGCATGGCCAGCATGTCGCGGGTGATGCCAGCGTTGTTCACCAGAATGTGCAAACCACCGTACTCTTTGACGAGGGTGTCCACCAGCACCTCGCTGGCCGCCGCATCGTTCACATTCAGGTTCACACCTTTGCAACCCGCATGGCCAGACAGGACCGCCGAAATTTTGGCAGCGCCTTCATCGCTGGTGGCGGTGCCAATCACTTGCACCCCCTTGCGGGCGAGTTCCAATGCAATGGCCGCACCAATGCCACGAGAAGCGCCTGTGACCAATGCGACCTGGCCTTCCAACTTGATTTCGGTCATGCCAACATTCCTTTGACTTCATTCAATGTGGCGGGGTCATACAGCGCCACGCCTTGCAGATCCGCAGAAATGCGCTTGACCAGTCCAGTCAACACTTTGCCAGGCCCACATTCCACCAAGTGCGTGACGCCACGCCCCTGGATGGCCTGCACACATTCCACCCAACGCACGGGGCCAAAAGCCTGACGCACCAAGGCAGCCTTGATGCGTGCGGGGTCGGTTTCCACTTGCACATCGATGTTGTTGAGCACTGGAATTTGCGGCGCAAGCAGCACCGTGTCCGCCAGCCGCTGCGCCAGGCGTTCGGCGGCTGGCTTCATGAGACTGGAATGGAACGGAGCCGACACCGGCAAAGGCAATGCCCGCTTGGCACCTGCCGCCTTGAGCACCTCGCAGGCTTTGTCCACCCCAGCCTTGGTCCCGGCAATGACGGTTTGTGCCGGATCGTTGAAATTGACCGCCTCCACCACCTCGGAACCATCCAGGGACTGCTGAGCCTCCAGGCAACCAGCCAGCACCTTGTCGGCGGTCAACCCCAGAATGGCCGCCATGGCTCCCTGCCCCACAGGCACGGCTTCTTGCATGGCTTGCGCCCGAAAACGCACCAACGGTGCAGCCTGTGCCAGCGTCAGCGAGCCCGCTGCCACCAACGCGGCATATTCCCCTAGCGAATGCCCGGCCACCACGGAGGGCACCGCACCACCTTCTTCGCGCCAAACCCGGTAAGCCGCCACGCCGGCAACCAGCATCACCGGCTGGGTGTTGGTGGTCAGCGCCAGCGCCTCTTTGGGGCCGTCATGAATGAGTGCCCCCACATCTTCGCCCAAGGCATCCGAAGCCTCGGCCAACACCGCTTGAACCACCGGATGATCCCCCCAAGCGTCCAGCATGCCAACAGACTGAGACCCTTGCCCAGGAAATACAAATGCGAATTTTTTATCACTCATAAATGCCATTACCGCTTGTATATATTGGGTTTCTTGCTCTACATTCTGACCAGAACAGAGCCCCAGGTGAACCCACCACCCACGCCTTCCAGCAGCAGCACTTGGCCAGGTTTGACCCGCCCGTCACGCACCGCCTGGTCTAGCGCCAATGGAATGGAAGCTGCAGACGTGTTGCCGTGCTGATCGACCGTGACCACCACCTTGTCCATGGGCATTTTCAGTTTGCGGGCTGTGCCTTGCATGATGCGGATGTTGGCCTGATGCGGTACCAGCCAATCCACCTGCGTTTCAGTCAACCCGGCCTTGGCCAACACCGCTCTTGCGGTTTCTTCCAAAACACCCACCGCCAGCTTGAAAACAGCCTGGCCGTCCATCTTCAACGTGGGATCCCCCAGAACCTGACCGCCATTTACGGTACCTGGCACACACAGGATGTGGGTGTGCTTGCCATCGGCATGGATGTCGGTGGCCAGCAAGCCAGCGCCGGTGCCATCATGGTCACAAGCTTCCAGCACCACAGCTCCTGCACCATCGCCGAATAGCACGCAGGTGGTTCGGTCGTTGAAATCGAGAATGCGCGAGAAGACTTCAGCCCCCACCACCAGCGCCTTGCGTGCGGTACCGGTGCGCAGCAGGGAATCGGCCACCGTCAAGGCGTAAATGAAACCACCGCAAACGGCTTGCACATCAAATGCCGGTGAGCCTGCGCAGCCCGCCAGCCCAACGGCCTGCGCGGCCTCGTTCAATTTGCGCTGAACAATGGTGGCGGTGGAGGGAAACACCATGTCGGGAGTAGAGGTCGCCACCACCACCAGACCAATGTCGGCCAACGGAACGCCTGCAGCCGCCAAAGCCGACTGACAGGCTCGCACCGCCAGGTCGCTGGCATTCACGCCATCGTCCACAAAATGTCGCGCCCGAATGCCGGTGCGCTCCACAATCCATTCATCGCTGCTTTCCAACCCTCGGGTGGCCAGTTGATCGACCAGGTCTTGATTGGTCAGTCGACGCTCGGGCAGCGCGCTGCCAGTGCCAACAATTCGGGTGTGAGAAGCCATTTGGGAAATCAGGAAGCGTTGGGAAGCCCACCCGCTGCTGCACCTGAAGAAACAGACGCCGCATGCGCAATGCGCGTCTGTACGCGCTCGAGCAGGCCATTGCGGGCCGCATCATACGCCCGGTCCATGGCCTTGCCGAAGGCGTACACATCGGCCGAGCCGTGACTCTTGAACACCAACCCACGCAAACCCAATAGCGCCGCGCCGTTGTAGCGGCGGTGGTCCATCCGCGCCATGAACGCTTTTAAAACAGGATAGGCACACAAAGCGGCCAGTTTGCGCAAGGGGCCGCGGGAAAACTCTTCTTTCAGGAACGCTCCCATCATGCCAGCCAACCCTTCGGCAGCTTTGAGAGTCACATTGCCAACAAAGCCATCGCACACCACGATGTCGACAGTCCCCCTGAAAATGTCGTTGCCTTCCACATTGCCGAAAAAGTTCAAATCTCCCGCAGCACCCGCCGCTCTAAGCAACTCACCCGTCTGCTTGATGACATCGCTGCCTTTGATGACTTCTTCTCCAATGTTCAAAAGTCCGACCGTGGGCTGCTCTTTGCCAGAAACCGCAGCCACCAAGGCAGACCCCATCACCGCAAACTGAAGCAGATGCTCTGCAGAGCAGTCCACATTGGCCCCAAGGTCCAGCATGGTGGTGCCACCGCCTTTGCGGTTGGGCATTTCAGAAGCAATGGCTGGACGGTCAATGCCATCCATGGTTTTGAGCACATACCGCGCGATGGCCATGAGCGCGCCGGTGTTGCCAGCAGACACGGCCGCTTGCGCTTTTCCATCCTTGACCTGCTGAATGGCGATGCGCATGGACGAATCCTTTTTACGCCGCAACGCCACCTCCACCGGATCATCCATGGCCACCACTTCAGCGGCATTGACCCATTCACAATGGTCTGATGACGCCAGAACGGACGATTGGCTGGCCGCATCCGGCTGCCCCACCAACAACAGCCGTGCATCCGGATGGCGTTTGAGAAAGGCTTCGCAGGCAGGCAGCGTCACGGAGACACCGTGGTCGCCCCCCATGCAATCAACGGCAAGGATGGTCATCGTTCAAGTCCATTGAATCCAAAAACGGCATTCACCAAAACAAAAGCCCGCATGGTGCCATGCGGGCTTCGTGCGCCGGACCGAGGCCGGATCAGGCTTCGTTCTTGGTCTTCAGAACCTTGCGACCACGGTAGAAGCCAGTGGGGCTGATGTGGTGACGCAGATGCACTTCACCGGTCGTGGGCTCAACGGCTGTGCCGGGCACATCCAACGCGTTGTGCGAACGGTGCATGCCGCGCTTGGAAGGAGATTTTTTGTTTTGCTGGACGGCCATGATGGGCTCCTGATAAGACGTTAGTGGATATCAGTGCAACTCACCTGGCCCATGGCCGCTGCGCCGCACGAAAACCGCCGATTATAAAGCGGTAATTCAAGTCACCGCAAACACCTGATACTCAGAGCGCCCTTCAAGCAGAGGACTTCCCCATTCGACTGCGCAGATCGGCAAAAGGATGAATGCGATCTGCCTCGGTATCTGGCAATGAAAGCGGATCCTTCAAAACCGGCGCATGGGGACAAACATCATGCATGGGCACCAACGGAGTGGACATGATCAATTCATCCTCCAACAGCTCTACCCAGTCGAAGGGGTCCGTCTGGACCAGCACATCTTCTTCGCTGACATCATCCTCCAGCATGGCGGTGTCTTCATCGCGAACAAACCGAAATTTTCTCGACGATTCAATCAACACCTCCGCAGGAGCCAGGCATCGTTGGCAAATCAACGTGGTTTTGGCACTGGCCGAAAGATGCAACCACGTCGTTTGCGCACCATCCACCCCTGAGTGTTGCGCGCCTTTGATCGTCCATTGCACAGCGCCCAAACCACCAGGCTCGCACGCATCAGCAGCCAAACGTTCGAACGGTTGTGCGCGGCCAGCAATGTCAACCTCCGGCCAAGCACCATCCAGTACGCCGCCCGTTGCGGCAAAGGATTTCAGATTCAGAAAGGGAGGCATGCTGCGAGAACTCATGCAAACCAGTGTAAGAGAATCAGCCCATGACACCTTCCGCCCCCACACTGATCTTGGCATCTACATCGCGCTATCGGAAAGAGCTGTTGGGCAGACTGAACATTCCCTTTGAATGCATACCGCCAGAAGTGGATGAAACCCCACGCCCCATGGAAGCCCCAGCCCAGTTGGCCCAACGTCTGGCCAAAGCCAAAGCATGGGCAGTGGCCAGATCGCGACCCGATGCAGTGGTCATCGGGAGCGATCAGGTAGCTGACCTGAATGGCACTTGCCTGGGCAAACCCGGCCACCATGAAGCGGCTGTTGCCATGCTGCGCGCCATGAGTGGACAAACGGTGCACTTTCACACGGCAATGGCCGTGGTTTGTGGCTCAACAGGTCAATGCCTGGAAGAAGTGGCATGCGTTGAAGTGAAGTTTCGCACACTCAACCATGACGAAATCGAAACTTACCTTCGCATGGAACAGCCCTACGACTGTGCGGGCAGCGCAAAAAGCGAGGGACTTGGCATTGCTTTGCTGGAACACATTCAAAACGATGACCCAACCGCATTGATTGGCCTGTCATTGATTCGCACTGCCAAATTGCTGCGCCAGCTGGGCCTGGACCCATTGCGCAAGGCCAACGCATGAACCAAGCACCCGCCAAAGGCATGCTGTACCTGATTCCCACGCCGCTGGATTTTGGCTGCGACCTGCCTGCGTTACCTCCACTGTCAGACGTTTTGCCGGAGCAGACGCTGCGCATTGCAGCAGGCACCACCCACTGGATCACAGAAAACGCCAAATCCACACGCGCATTTTTGAAACGGGTGAATGCAACCCACCCCTTGGCTTTGCCGATGCAGGCCATACAAATCAACGAAATGCCCAAGGCGTTGCATAAAAAAGGGGACTTTGGTGCCAACCCCGTCCCCGACCAAGAGCTGAAACCACTCCTGGCCCCCGCCCTGCAGGGCCAGCCCATCGGATTGGTGAGCGAAGCGGGGATGCCCGCCATTGCAGACCCAGGTGCACGCATTGTGCGACTGGCCCACAAGCTTGCCATCCCCGTCATGCCACTGGTAGGCCCCTCGTCCCTGCTGCTGGCACTGGCGGCCAGCGGAATGAACGGACAACGGTTTGCATTTGTGGGCTATCTGCCCCAAAACGCATCTGAACGACAACAAGCCATCCTGCAACTTGAAGCCCGCGCTCACCAGCTGGGTGAAACGCAGGTATTCATCGAGACCCCCTTCCGCAACCAAGCGCTTCTGGAGGGATTGCTGAAAACACTGAAGCCACACACCATGTTGGGCGTGTCCTCTGGATTGACACTGGGCACATCCCCCGACAACAGCCATTTGAAAAGTTTCAGCGCTCCCGCCAGTAGCTGGCGACAGCACCCGCATCCACTGGATTTGAGCTTCCCGGCCGTGTTTGCGATTGCCCCCTGAAGGGTGGTTAGACCCCTTCAATCGGCAAACCGGTTAGGCCAAGCGGCTACGCATGTGGCTTCGTACAGATTCAGACAGCTCAGGATTGGCCAAGGCCAGGTCGATGGTGGCCTGCAAAAAACCTTCTTTGCTACCACAATCATAGCGAACACCATCGTATCGCATGGCGTAAACGGGCTCTTTTCCTATTAAACCGGCAATGCCATCGGTCAACTGAATCTCCCCCCCAACACCACGCGGCTGGTTACGGATGCTCTGGAAAATGCCTGGGGACAACACATAGCGCCCAGCCACACCCAGCGTGGAAGGCGCCACATCGGGCTCAGGCTTTTCAACAATGGCATCCACTGGCGCATAGTCCCGCCGATCACCTTGGATGCTGACAATGCCATAGCGCTTGGTGTGCTCCCGCGGGACATCCTGCACCGCCAATACCGTACCAGGGGCAGTTGAAAACGCTTGAATCATTTGCTTGAGGATAGGCACGTCACCCACCATCAAGTCGTCGGCCAGCAACACGGCAAATGGTTCGTCACCCACCAAGTTTTCAGCACACAGCACAGCATGCCCCAATCCCAGGGCGCGCGGCTGCCGAACAAAAATGCAATCCATCTCGTCGGGTTTGATGGAACGAACCACTTCCAACAATGCGGCCTTTCCACCCGACTCCAACTCAGCTTCCAGTTCGTAGGCGGCATCGAAATGATCTTCAATGGCCCGCTTGTGACGACCCGTCACAAAAATCATTTGACGGATGCCTGCAGCAAAAGCCTCTTCTACCGCATATTGAATCAAGGGCTTGTCAACCACCGGCAACATTTCTTTTGGAATCGCTTTGGTCGCAGGCAGAAATCGGGTACCCAATCCACCAACCGGGAAAACTGCCTTGGTAATTTTTGGAATCAGGGATTTAGCCACTTCAACATCTCCAGTTTTGATTGCCAGTTAAACAACTCAACGCAGCACATGGCTCGCTTGCATCAATGCCTGCACCGATGCTTTGCCAACTGCCGCGCCAAAACGTTTGGCCAATTTCTCAGCCACATTCTCTTTTTGGGTGTAGTCCACAATTTCTTCGGCTTTGACCACATCTCTGGCCACATGGTCCACCGAGCCCAGATGATCGGCCAAGCCCATTTCAATGGCTTGCGCGCCACTCCAGAACAAGCCACTGAACATATCAGGTGTTTCCTTCAGTCGATCACCCCGCCCTTGTTTGACCACCTGGATGAATTGCTTGTGAATCTCACCCAGCATGGTCAATGCATGTTGGCGATGAAGGTCGGATTGAGGACTGAACGGATCCAGAAACCCTTTGTTGGCACCTGCCGTTAACAAACGACGCTCCACACCCAGTTTGTCCATCAGACCTGTGAATCCGAACCCATCCATCAGCACACCAATGCTGCCCACCACACTGGCTTTGTCGACAAAAATCTCGTCAGCCGCAACCGCAATGTAGTAAGCCGCAGAGGCGCAAGTTTCTTCCACCACGGCATACACAGGTTTTTTGTGGAGCTGCTTCAAACGCCGAATTTCATCATTGATCAACCCTGCTTGCACCGGACTGCCACCAGGGGAATTCAGAATCAACACCACGGCTTGCGCACCCGCATCATCGAAAGCAGAGCGCAACGATTCGATGGTGGCCACTGCCGTGACTTCTCCATCAGCGCCAATTTCACCCTTGAGTTCCACCACAGCCGTGTGCGGCGAGCTTGATGGCGTTCCACTCGGTGCTTTGCTCCACCCCGTCCAGATGGCGGCACCCAAAATCAACAACCAAACCAAGCGCCAGAGATTTTTCCAAAACCTGGCTGCCCTTTGTTCGGCCAGCATGGCTTGCGCCAGTTGTGAAAACACCAAGGAGTCGGAAACCGGGGTTACGGGTTGCTGCGTTTCAGGATCAGTCATGACGGAATCAAAGAAAAAATTTTGCTGGGTTACACCACCAGCAAAACGATAGGGATCAGAGTGCCTGAAAAGGATGATGGGCACACCAGCCCAACACACCGTCACGAACCTCAAGCGGTATTTTGACCAAGCCACCGCGACAAGGCCCCCCTACGCACGCTCCAGATTCAGGTGTGTAGTGCGCACCGTGGGTTGCACACAACAACCAGCGCCCGCTCATGTCGAAAACTTGATTGGGCTGCCAGTCCAGCTCCACAGGCACATGGGTGCATCGATTCAGAAATGCTCTGGGAATACCGTCCACCAACACGGCAAAAGCTCTACAAGTTTGGCCTGCATACATCACATCGAAAGGCCATGCTGCCCCCCGCTCCGGCATAGCGGCCACCAGGCCGAGAGGGGTCCATCCCCCTGCGGGCGACAGGCTCTCAGAAACATGACTCATGCATGCGCCTCCAGCCAAGCCTGCAGATCGGCGACGGTGCGGGCCACAAACAGAGGTTGCCATTGCTGAAAATGATCTGGTGGATGTGCGCCATAGCTCACCCCCACCGAGGCACAGCCCGCCAGTTGCGCCATTTGCAAATCGTGGGTGGTGTCACCAATCATGAGTGTGCGTTCCGGTGAGACACCCAATTCGCACATCAATTGTTCCAGCATCAGTGGATGGGGCTTTCCAGCCGTTTCCTCGGCTGTGCGAGTGGCATCGAACACCGATTTCAGGTTGACGACTTTCAATGCCTCATCCAGTCCACGCTTGCTTTTGCCAGTGGCCACCGCCAACCAATGACGGCGGGCTTTCAACCAATGCAGCATGGGCAGCACGCCCTCGAACAACGCCACTTCATGCTGTGCCAGAAAATAATGATGCCGATATCGCTCGGCCATTTCAGCCCAACGGTTTTTTGGTACATCTGGTGCCGCATGGGCCAGCGCTTGTTGAAGGCCCATTCCTATGACATAGGCAGCCGCTTCTCTGGACGGCCGTTGTCCACCGACATCCTCTGCAGCAGCCTGAATGCATTTCACAATCAGCGCGGTAGAGTCAAACAGAGTGCCATCCCAATCAAATGCAATCAGATCGAAACGGTTGGGTCGATTGGATTCCATTTCAATTGACATCCATGCAAAAAGGGAAATGCTCATTAACCATCAGATCAACCAGGTTGGAGCAGAAACAAAAAAGCCCGGGTAACCGGGCTATGCAAACATGAATCGGCACGCCCATCTATCAAAGGCACACCGGGCAATGATCACCCGATCAGGAAATCATCCAGATTTTTACCTTGTGCCAGCGCATCCTTGACCCATTGCGGCTTGCGACCCAAACCGCCCGCCCACAATTCTCCGTTGGGACCGCGGTACTTGGCCGGTGCAGCAGATGTGGATTTGCTAGCTTTTTTAGCACCACCCACGGAACTTGCACCCAAATCAGCAGCCGTCAATCCGTACTCTTTCATTTTGGCCTTGATCTCTTGAATCACAGCGGCCAGTTCTTGTTTGCGTACTTGCTCTGCTTGCATCAACAAAGCTTCAGCTTGGGCTTTCAATTCGGCATAAGTGCTCATGAGAATCCTTTTCAGAGTGGCGTATTTGGTTCCAACAACAGATCCAAATTGTAATCTGATGCATCCGGAAAAATCGTTCGATTGACCACACATTCAAGTTCAGTGGGCAATTTGGCTTCCAAATGTAATGAAGCACCCGTTTGAGGATGTGCAAAACCTAATTTCCAGGCATGTAAAAACATGCGCTTCAGGCTTGATCGGGCCAATTCCCGGTTCCAGTCAAAATTTCCATACTTGTCGTCGCCAGCAATCGGATGTCCACAAGACGCCAAATGCACCCGAATTTGATGTGTCCGACCAGTCTTGATGGTGACCGCCAACAATGAAACAGGCGTTGGGTTCACCGCCAGGGTCTTCTCATTGGCCCAGCTGCCGTGACTGACCACACGAACCAATGAAATGCTTCGCATGGCATCGGGATGATCTGGCGAGACCACTTTGACCCGCCGTTCACCATCCTTCAGCAAATATTTTTGAAGGGGCAGATCAATCAGCTTTCGGCTTGCAGGCCAATGTCCCTCGACCAATGCCAGATAAGTTTTTTGGGTTTCTCGCTCCCTGAATTGGTCTTGCAACTTGCGCAGCGCACTGCGCTTTTTGGCCACCAGCAAAATCCCGCTGGTTTCCCGATCCAGCCGGTGCACCAGCTCCAGCAGTGGCGCTTGAGGCCGGGCCCGACGCAATTGCTCAATCACGCCCCAACTCAGACCACTGCCACCGTGCACCGCCACACCTGCGGGTTTGTTCAAAGCCAGCAACTGGTCATCCTCGTACAACACCGGAAATTCACGGGGCGGTGCTGCAGGCTCCGTCGCCACCGCTGCAGGCACCGAGGCCATCCGCAATGGCGGTATCCGAACAACATCCCCATCGGCAACGCGATCTTCCGCCGACACACGTCCTTTGTTCAGCCGCACTTCACCCGACCGAATGATCCGGTACACATGCGACTTGGGCACGCCTTTCAGATACCGAAACAGGAAGTTGTCGATCCGCTGCCCGGCCGATTCCTCGTCCACCACCAATTGATTGACCTGCTGGGGATTCAGCACCATGACGTGCTTTCGAACAGACACCAGCTCACGCTGAGTAGATGGGACAGGGCATTCATATAATGGAACGGTGTGCGACTGATGGCGATGGTGAATTTGGTTCGAGTTTAGAACTTGCCACACCAAAGCGTCCCACACACACCCGGCCAACCGTGCACCCGGCCATCGTCAGGCCCCTCATGGGGTGACAGATTCAAACAGGTGAACGGCTGGAGCGGCCGCTGTCAGCAAAACGTCGATTCGGAATACCCAAAACCCGGTAGAACACCTTCTGTCGGGGAAAGCAGCAAAACAACCATGTTGATCCGTGGAACAGGTCTCACACCTCGCTTGCTGGCTTTCACGCGCCCATGCCCATCTGACCATCGCCGCCCACGCGTGCCCGACCGGCACCGTGCACCGATGGCCATTTGACGGCTCTCCGGCAATTCCTCGCCCCCGTTTTTGCATCCACCGGACGCTTCATGGCCGACCGTTGCTCCCCGCTTTGCAGGGAGTGTGAGTTGTTTTGTGTCTAAAGAGGGACGCATCCATGAAACGCATGTTGATCAATGCCACGCAGGCCGAAGAGCGCCGCCTGGCCATCGTGAACGGGCAAAAACTGCTCGACTACGAAATTGAAATTGAAGGGCGCGAACAGCGCAAAGGCAACATCTACAAAGCCGTGGTCACACGGGTAGAACCCAGCCTAGAGGCCTGTTTTGTCGATTACGGCGAAGACCGCCACGGTTTTCTGCCCTTCAAGGAAATTGCCCGCCAATATTTCGCTCCGGGGGTTTCGGTCAGCCAGGCCCGCATCCAGGACGTCATCAAGGAAGGCCAGGAACTGCTGGTTCAGGTCGAAAAAGAAGAACGTGGCAACAAGGGCGCAGCGCTCACCACCTTCGTCAGCTTGGCCGGTCGGTATGTGGTGCTGATGCCCAACAACCCCCGTGGTGGCGGCGTGAGCCGTCGCATTGAGGGTGAAGACCGTGCCGAACTCAAGGCTGCGCTTGATCAGTTGGAATACCCCAATGGCATGAGCATCATTGCCCGCACCGCAGGCATTGGCCGCGATGCCAATGAGTTGCAATGGGATTTGAACTACCTGCTCAAACTGTGGACGGCCATTGACGGCGCCGCCAAGGGTGGCAAGGGTGCTTACCTGATTTATCAGGAATCCAGCCTGGTCATCCGTGCCATCCGCGACTACTTCAACAGCGACATTGGCGAAATCCTGATCGACACCGACGACATCTTCGAGCAGGCGCACCAGTTCATGAACCACGTGATGCCCGAGCACGGGCACCGCGTGAAGCGTTACCGCGACGACGCACCGCTGTTCAGCCGCTTCCAGATCGAACATCAGATCGAAACCGCCTACGCCCGCACGGTGCAATTGCCCAGCGGCGGTGCCATCGTGATCGACCAGACCGAAGCGCTGGTGGCCGTGGACGTGAACTCGGCCCGCGCCATCAAGGGCGGCGACATCGAAGAAACCGCCACCCGCACCAACCTGGAAGCCGCCGACGAAGTGGCCCGCCAGGCGCGCCTGCGCGATTTGGGCGGCCTGATCGTGATCGACTTCATTGACATGGAGGAGAGCAAAAACCGCCGCGAAGTGGAAAACCGCCTGCGCGATGCCTTGCGCCAGGACCGCGCCCGTGTGCAGTTCGGTGCCATCAGCAAATTCGGCTTGCTGGAAATGAGCCGCCAGCGGCTGCGCCCCACGCTGAGCGAAGGGGCATCCATTCCTTGCCCACGTTGCGGCGGCTCCGGCCACATTCGCGACACCGAAAGCTCCGCGCTGCAAATCCTGCGCATCATTCAGGAAGAGTCGCTCAAGGACAACACCTCCGCCGTGCTGGCCCAGGTGCCCGTGGAAGTGGCCAGCTTCCTGCTAAACGAGAAGCGCACCGAAATCACCAAGATCGAGCTCAAGCAACGCATCAGCGTGCTGTTGGTGCCCAACAAGTCGCTGGACACGCCCAACTACAAGCTGGAGCGCCTGAAGCACGACGATCCACGCCTCGACAACCTGGATGCCAGCTACAAACTGGCCGACGAAGCGGAAGAAGCCACCACCTTCACCCGCCGCAGCCAGGAGCGCAGCAACAAGCAAGAACCCCTGATCAAAGGGGTGTTGCCCGACGGTCCTGCACCGGTGGCCCCGCCCAAGCCGGCCGCTGCACCTGCCCCTGTGGCAACTGCACCTGCCGCTGCTCCGGTTGTGGCGCCTGCACAGTCCGGGGGTGGTTTCTTTGGCTGGCTCAAACGGTTATTGGGTGGTGCAGAGCCTGCAGCAGTTGTCGCTCCGGCCGCACCAGCACCCACGACAGCATCAGAAGCTGACAAACCAGCCGATCGCCCTGCACGAGGTGAATCTCGTGGCAGAAACGGCGACCGGAACGGTGGGCGTGGCCGACGCGGTGAAGGTCGAAGCGAAAGCCGTGGCGAGGGACGCAACGAAAACCGTACGGAGAACCGAGTCACCGAAGGCACCGAGGCCAAAGTGCAGGATGCACGCGGCGGCAACGAACGCTCCGGCGAGCGCGAGGACCGGAACACACGCACACTCCGTGGTGGCCGTGGTCGAGGTGACCGTACGCCCCGCGACACCGTTGCACCTGCAGCACCCCATGCCGAAGCCAACCTGGAATCGACCACCACAGCCGCTGCCAACACAGCCCCAAGCGGAGATGCCACTTCCTCCGACGACACCCGCCACGCCGAAGGGCGGCGCGACGGACGCCGTGAACGGGGCGAGCGAGGTGGACGACGTGGTCGAGCCACGGAAGCCACACCGCAAACCGATGGCCATACCCAGCCTGAAGACCCCGTGGCACAAGAAGCTGGCATGGTGGCCACCGACCGCGAATCGGCTGGTTACAGCTATTTTGGTAGCAACCATGCCACAGCAGAAATGCCCAAGGCGGATGCAACGCCTGAAGGCTTTGCCGAAGAAGACAACAAACCGCCTCGCGAACGCAAATCCCGCGACCGTTATGGCCGTGACCGACGCGAACGCAGCAGCCGCAACGATGCATCTGCAGCCAATGGCACTGCCGACGCAGTTGAGCAAACGACTCCGTCTGCTGCCGTTGAAGTTGCTGTCTCACCAGCCAGCGCCCCAGCTGTTCCAGCTGTTACCTCGGTTTCTGCGGGCATGCCCAAAGTTCGGACCTTCACACTGCCTGTGGCCGAGCTGACGGCCACAGCTACCGGTGCCGGTTTGGAATGGGTTGAGTCCAATGCCGAAAAGGTGCAGCAAGCCCAAGCGGCCATTGCAGCCACGCCGGCTTCGGTTCATATCCCGCGCGAGCGCCCTGCCGTGGTTCAATTGGATGAAGGCCCACTGGTTCTGGTCGAAACCCGTACCGATCTTGCCAAACACCAGTACCCGTTTGACGCCGTAGCCTGATCACCATCAACATCAGAAGACCTGCGAAAGTAGGCCTTCTGAGAACCAAACAAAAGGGCAAGCACCGCAAAGTGCTTGCCCTTTTGTTTTGGCGTTGTGGTTTGCTGGGGGTTTGGTATGCGCTGCTTTTGATGCTTCAACGCAAGGTTGCAGCCTGCTTCCAAGCCATCAGCGCCTCTTGCATTTGGCCTTTTTGCTCGGCCAACATCGCCAAACGGGTCCATGCATGCGCCTTCAAACCTGCATCCGGCAATTGTCTGGAGGCATGTTGAAATGCCTTCTCGGCTTTGCCCCACAACTGATGACAGTGGTAGGTTTCCGCAGCCAGCAGCAGCAACCACGGATCTGCCGCGTGCGTTTGCTGAGTCCGTTCAACCGTCGAGAGCCAATCACCATCCAGCATACTCAAAACAGGCAACATCGCTGTAACGCTGGCACTTCGTTGCTCCTCTTTCTGATTCGCATAATTTTCCAGAAGCACCCGCCCCCACACCGTCGCCAGCGACCGTGCAGACGAACTGGCCTTCGGACTGGCCAATCCCAGCTCCACCAGACGGTTGAGCGCAGACGCGATCAATGTCGGATCCCTTTGCTCCTCCCGATCCAGCTCGGTCCAGGTGGTACGCAACTGGTCTTCGTCGTGGCAGTCGGCAAACAAGGCCACGCGCAAGCGGCGCAACAAGCTGGCGGCGACGGGCGCCGAAAAGGCCTTGTGCTTAGCAAGCAAGCGTGCGGTTTCAAAGGCTGTGGCGTGTTCGTTGGCCAGTTGCGCCAGCTTCAATTTGATGCGCAATGCCACCGTACGGCGGCTGGCACCCTGGGGCAAACGGCCCAGCAATTGCTGGGCCTCGGACAAATGGCGATCGTCCACCGCCCACCGCACCGCGCGCAGGGACACGGCCTCATGCATGGTGGTCCACTCAGCCCCCACTGCAGCCTTGAGCGCCTGCTCCAGATGCTGACCACGGTGCTCGCGATCTTGCAAGGAGTGCGTCGCCTCTGCTGCCAGCAAATGCGCCAGCGACAAGCGGGTTCTGGCATACGGTGTCCATTCGCCCGCTGCAGCCGCCAGTGCATTGGACAGCTCAATGGCCTGCCGGGCAGAACCCTTGGCCCGCACATACCGGCCCGCCGTCTGGTGCACCAGGGCATCCACCAACGCCGAATTGAGCGTGCGATCGCGTTGTTGAGTCCGCCAACGCCGCGCATCGCCTGGCAACTGCCGCAAGATGGCAATGGATCGCAGCGCAAAGTAAAGCACCAGATACAAGCCCAACATAGCCGCCAGCACCAGATTGAGCGACATATCGACGCGATAGGGTGCCCAGAACAGGGTGACCGTGGCCCCGTTTTGCCCCATGAGCAAGGCCAAAGCCACTGCAATGGCTGAGAGGCCGAGTAACCAAAAAGCACCTCTCATGGTGTTAACGCCCCCCTGCTGCCGTGGCCAGCGCAGCCAGGGTGTCGTCCGGACGCGGCAGATCCAAGGCTTTGGACGCTTGCAGCGCCTCATCGAGTGACTGCATGGCCAACTTGTTGCTGGGGTAGTTGGGGTCGAAATACTTGCTCAACGCCGTCTTGATGTACTGCATGTCTGCACGGGCTGCCGTCACCTGGCGTGACAACAGACTCAGACGCACGTTCAACAAACGCAGTTTCAGGTTTTCGCGTAAAAACACCGACTGCTGCGGACTGAGCAACACCGCCTCAGGCTCGTCAATCCGACTGACCCGGACCAGGTCGCGCACGCCGTGCCAGACAGGCTCCAGCCATCGGGACAGCACGGCCGTACCCGCTGACCAAGACATCCAGCCGGTGCTTGGAGCCTGGACTTCTGGCTCAACCGGTGCTTTTCCTTTTGCAGGCGTGGTTTTGCGGCCTGCTGCATCGACCGTGTCTTTGGCTCCATCTTTGGAGCCTGGCTCACGAGTCGCCTCGATTTCCGGACCCACAGCTGGAAGTACCGCGCCAGTCGCTTCCGGAGCTGCCCCAGCACCTGTGGCCCCTTTGGGTTTGACCGCTTTGCCACCGACACCACGCTGGCGGCTGACGTCATTGGTCAAAACCCATTCGTCCACCGAACGGGAGAGCTCATCCAGACGGGCCGCCAACATGGGCAGGTCGGCCACGGTCGACGCTTTGATGCGGTCCATATCCCTCGCCATGGCCCGTTGCACCGGGTTCAGACGAGGTTGAGCCGATTTGTCGATGCGGCGAGTGGCGGCCTGCAACGCCGACAGCATGGGCTGTGTGCTCCCCGTCAGCTCCGCTTGCTGCATGGCCAGGCGAATACCGGATTCGATGTCCAGCACCAAGGTGTCGTCCCGCGAGCGCGACACGCTCAGCATCAATTCTTCCAACTGGGTGCGCTGAAGGCTGACTTCAGAAAGCTTGACCTCCGCCAGCGTCAGCCGGGCTTGCAATTCCTGCACCTGCGCTTTCGCCTCATGCGCCGTTTCCAGAGATTGCTCGGACTCTTCCGCCACACTGGCCGACCGCTTGGCCAGCTCTTGCTGAATCCGGTCCAACCGCTGCCACAACATGCCACTGAGCAGCAAGGCCACCAAAGCCACGACCAACATCACTGTGCCAAACCAACTGCCCGATGCCCCGGTTGACCCCACCGGAGAAGCAACCGGCACACCCCCAGGACGGGGAGCCGACGCCGCCGGAGCCGCAGCCTCGACACCTGCCGTTGAAGAAGCGCCCAGGTCAACTTGCGGTGGATGGGCTGCCGTGTTGGCCACTGGAGAAGGCGATGGGCTGACAGTGTTCATAGGGTGGAGGGGATTCTAGGCGGGGGTCACCTTGCTGCACAGCTGAAGGGAGTTGAGATATTCAAAGGGCAAACGCCGCGATAAATTGGGATTTTGTGGGCAGCGCCGGGAAAAAACGGGACGGAAACCGGAAAAAGAGTTGCAAATGGTGCAACGGCCATGAAGGGCCTATTTTCTGGCCTTCAACGGCCCGACAGGTAGCTGTTGATCGCGTTCAGGACAAACGCACGCTCTTGCGGATAGAGGTCACCGTCTGCCTGTACGGGCATGAAAGGGCGAGCTGGAATGGTGATCTTTTTCCCGCGCCCAGCCTGACCGCCGAATTGATGGATCGCCGCATACAGGCTGGTGGCCGAAACCGTGACGCTTTGCCGATTGGCTTGGGCCACGATTTGTTGGCGCAGCAGCCCGGTGTCGATGAGTGGCCGTTTCCCCGCGATCTTTTGCTGCCCCTTCGCATTCAGCGCGCCCGACTTTTTCCGGTAGGACTTGCCCAGCCGTTCGCTCAAGGCATCCAGGGTGGCGGGGGCATTGGGCTTCCAGGCCACGCCGTCAGGACCGGTGCTGGTTTCGAACCGGCGTTTGACACGCTCCACCAGGTCATCGCCCAGGGTTTGCAGAAAGGGCTGCATGTCTTCGCCCTTGGCGGCCACCGCACTCAGTGCTTCGCGCAGACCGGTGTCCTGGATGTCAATGGTGAAAGTTGTCATGTGGTGGCGACGCCCATAAAATTGGCAGCACTGCACGCTGTATCGGCTCCCGGTTGGATAACCGGTTCGTTTCGGACGTTTTGGTCGGGGGCGTGCGGTTTCATTTTCCGGTCTTGATGACCAAAGACAGCAGGGCCAAGGCCCTGTTTTTTTTGCCTGGCAACACCTCAAACACGGCCCGGTACACCTCGTCACCGATCCGTTTCGATGCCACAACGGTTTCATGACCATGGCGACTGGGTGACCCGGCCTTCAATTGGTCCGCCTCGTTCAGAACCGATCCAATGTGCTCAAAGTCAGCGGGCATGGCTGGCCTCTGGCCTTTCCCGTCCGTGCCATGGCTGGCCTGCACATGGCGAGGTGCATCTGCCGGAATCACCACAAAGTATCCGGTGGTATCCACCTGCGTGGCGCGGCTGAGCGCCTGGGGGGTCTCCACAAACCCCACCCACAGCTGATCCCTGCGCAGTCCGTTCTCCAGCACCTGCGCCACAAAGTCAGCGGCAGACTGCGTGCTGTTGATGTACCGGTTCACGTCTGCCGCCAGCGCCTTTCCAATGGCGGGCGGATAGGTGATGAGCTTGTTTTGAACCATGGTGCGCAAAGGCACATCCACACCGGCACCTGGGGCGTAATCGAACCCCTTGTCGATGCCCAGCGGCGCGCCTGAGCGGGCGTCGGTCGTGCGCCAATTGGCGGGTGGAGTGCCCAGTCCGGCCTGAGCGCTGGCCTCGCCTTCTGCCTGGCTGACCGATGCCACACGGCATTGGCAGCCCCAGCCATTGGGCGGGAAATGGCTTTGCCAGAAGGGATGGTCATGCCGCAATGTCAACCCGTGCCACGACTGGTGAAGTGGCCGTGGGTGCATCACCGTGTCGCTGTGCAGGTAACGCCAGAACGGGCGCAGGCGCACATATGCGGGGTCGGTCATTTGCCGGTACCGGCCTGCTGCATAACTCGTGGCCATGTTCGTTTGATAGATGACACGTGCCCGCCAGGCCTCGCCTTCAGGCGTGCCTTCGCCGGTCCACCCCGTCCAACCATGCTGAGCCACCACGGTGCGAAACCGCTTGGTGAATGCTTGCACCCCTTCACCCTGCTGTGCGGCGGTGACCACCTCCTGGTGCAAGTCGTGCAGCAAATCGGCCTGGGCTGCACCGGCCACCATGAAGGCACGGTCGTGGGCAGATCGTTGAATGTCATCCCACCGCTCGGTGGGCAAACGCAGCTTGTTCTTCAGAAAGTCAATTTGCGCTTCGAACGGTGTGCCAAAGCCCACCGCCAACCCGGCACCACCCGTTGGTTGCACACCGATGGTGTTCATGCGGCATCGTCCATGGCATCCGCCATGCCCTTGAGTTCAGCCAATGCAAAGGCCGCCGCCATCAACCGGCGCAACGCATCAGGGTCCAGCCCGCCATAGGCCTCGGCCAAGGTTTTTTGCACATCGGCCATGGAGCGTGAGCGCTCCACCACGGTTTGCACACGGTCCAGCATCGATTGCCAGGTGCTTTGCGAAGCAGCCATCAGTTGATCGGTGATGGCATCTGCTGCCGATGGTGCACTTTCGGCAAACGAGGCGGACAGGGTTGACGGGGCCGACCGCGCCATGGGCGCAACAGGGGCCACAGCAGCCTGCATCTCGGGTTGCAGGTCCGTTTCCTGGTAGCCATAGCCCCGCATCCAATAGGCATTGGTGAACCGTGCCCCGGCTGCGTAGTTGCTTTTGTCCCGTTCGGCCTGCAGCTTGTCCTGGGCTTCCTGGTCCCACATGCTGAAGATGGGGGCGTCCACCGCACCCCAATTGGCATCGCAAATCCAGCGCACCAGCTGGTTGACCGCTGCCGACACCAGGGTGGCGTCGCCATCACGCAAATCCTGCGTCACTTCCAGGCCGCTGGCGGCGCTGGCCTTGTTGGCCGTGGCCTCGGTCGTCTGGTTCTGCCCCAGCAACGCGATGGCGATTTCGCCCCGGCAGTGCATGACCAGTTTTTCGTACAGGTCGGCACTGGCCGCCTTGCCCGCCACTTCCTTGATGTCCACGCTGCCATCGTCGGGGATGACGGCCACGCCGTCTTGAATCAACTCCTCCAGGCTGTCCAGCAACTCGGTGCGTTCGGTGGCGGATGCGCTGCGCGGCAGTTTGCCAACGGGCCAGGCGCTGCCGAACTTTTCGGTGAACGACAGCCAGAACTTCAGCCCACCCTTTTTGAACGTCAGTGGCCAAAAGCACATGCTCAGGTCGGCAAAGCCATAGGGGTTCTGGTACGTGGGGTCTTGCCGTGGCAGCAGAAACTTGCGTTCCGGCAGCAATTCGCCATACAGCGGCTGCTCTTTGGACTTGAAGCGCAGGCGGTTTTCCGGGTCGAAGTGAAACCACTCGGGCGGCTTGGCCTCCACATTCACCGGCACCAGCAAGTTGCCCGCCCGTTCCCACATGACTTCCATGGGCTGGTAGCCATACAGCGTGGCGTCCAGCATCTGCCCAATGATCCGCTCCATGTCCAGGTCATCCAGGATGCCTTTGATGGACTTGGCCACCCGGCTGGCGGCCTGCTCACGGTCCAGCCCCCAGTCCAGCGCCTTCACGGCACTCTTGCGACGGCGGATGCACCCACCCACCAGTGCGTCCGATCGCAAATTGCGGTACACCTGAATGTCCCGCCCCTGCGCCTTGAGTACCGGGTCAGGGTTGGGCAGCAGCATGCCCAGTGCGTAGAAGTTGATGCTTCGCTCACGGGTGGCGATCTGATCGGTCAACGATGCGGTGTTCTGGTTGGCCATGGTGTTTGGGCTCAGTAGCCCCTCAGTGACAGGCCGCCAATGTCTTGCATTGGCTTGCGCTTGCGGGTGGAGGCCTTCACAGGCCCATGATTCAGTTCGCGGCTGGCGTAATACGCCAAGGCCACCGCCACAGCGGCATCGCCGTGGCGCTTGCCCTGGTCTTCGCCGATGGAGCGGGTGTCGGGAATTCGGGGCACGCCCTTGATGACCTGTACCGCCCGCAGGTCGGCCAGCACATCGGCGTCTTTGGGCAAATCGTCCAGCGTGCCGTCTTCCAGCGCAGCCTTCACCGGGGGCATGTGCTCGCGGTACCAGCTTTCGGAGAGCATCACCTGCTGAATGCGGCTGGCCCCGTATTTCTGCATGGCCCGCTCTGCCAGGTACTGGCCGTTGCCACGGGCATCGAACGCGCCGCCCATGAAGCGAGGCAAGCGGTCCAGCAGGAAATACGCCACCTGCTCCTGCTGCTGAAACGGCACATTGCGCAGCTCCACCAGGAAGGGGCAGCGGCGCACCAGGTTCTGGTGCTGCAGCAGGGGCACGTGCACGCTCAAGTCGCCGGTGCGGCCAAAGTCTTCTCCGTCAAAACTCTGCACATCGGTGGGCAGGCGCTCCAGCAGGGGCAGCATTTGGCCTTCCAGCCAGTCACGGCATTCCGCCGTGCGAATGTGGTCGGGCAGCACCTCAAAGCCTTGTTTGCAGGCCCAGCGCAGCACTGGTGTGTCCACCGACATGCGGCTTTCAATCAGGGCACGGCTGAGCCAGGCCCCGGTGCTGTTGGCCGGGGTGCAGTCCAGCTCTTCGGCGGCACCATCGCCATAGAAGGCGTACACGTCGGCCATCCAGGCGGCTTGTTCCTCCGCCAACCAGGGTTTGCCCAGCCGCAGGCACACCCGCTTGTACAGGCCATCGGCCACCGCTTCCTGGAAAGTGACGCGGTGCACCGTGCCCTTGCGCCGCCCGGCGCGAATGTCGGTCACCAGTTCGTTGAACGGGTTGTCGGTGCCGTTGTGGGTGCTGATCACCCGCACCTTGCCGCCCCAGATCAACATGGCCAGGGCCGCTTTCAGCAGCTCTTTCAGCTTCTCGTGGAAGGCGGCTTCGTCAATGACGATGACCCCTTGCCGACCGCGCAGGTTGCTGGGCCTGCTGGACAACGCCACGATCCGAAACCCGCTGTTGGGAAAGCGGATGGTGTACGTCTTGATGTTCTTGTCTTCCTCGCTCTCGCCGTCCCAAAAGCCTTCTTCAATCTGGCCCGCTGCGTGGTTGAACATCCGAGCCCACATGCCGCAGGCCTGGATGTACTCGATGGTCATGTCCTGGTTGTAGGCGATGTAATAGACGTTCTGCCCACCGGCGCTGCGGTCGCTGGCGGCTGTCAACACGTTGTCGGCAGCCTCGCCCCAGGTCAGGCCGGTGCGGCGGGACTTTTCGATGACCTTGAGTGGAGACTGATCGGCCACCCACCGCTGCTGGTACGCCATCAGCGCCGCAGGCACGTCAGCCTGCGCGGTGTTGGGCAGTACGGCTGGGATCACGGCTGGAACGGTGGTGGTGACCATGTTGTTGACGTCAACCAAATGGTCAGGTTCGGACTTCAGACAGGCGCTCGCGCAGGGAATAGCCCATCAGCGGCCAAACCTTGTTGATGGCGTTCTGGCGGGCGATCTTTCGGCCAACGACAGCGTCGAAGTTCTCTGGGCTGGCACAAGCCGACTCGCCCGTGACGGTGAATCCGTTGCGCAGCACCAGCACACAGAAGGTCAACAGGTCCAGCTGCTCAGGCGGGCTGATGACACGCTCATCAACTGGGAGAGTGTCGAATTTCGGGTCAACGCTCAGAGCGCCCGCATAGCCGTCACCAGCCGTGAAGTAGTGCTCGCTGGTGATGTTCGCTTCAATGTCAGCCGGTGTGATGCGGGGTGCAGTCAGGCCTTTGGCCTGGATTTCTGCTTCGATGGTTTGATCGGTGAGAGACATGCAGTGCTTCTTTATGGTTGGGCTACTTGCGTGCGGGCTACCTTCAGCATTTTTCGACCGTTGGGTGTCTCGTCCGCCTGGGGCAGGAGTCATAGAGCCAAGCTTCGCGGACAGGTTCGTGACCTTCCGGCATTCAGTCATGCGCACGTTTTCGCCCAAAATGTTTCAGATCGTGGCTGGGGACTTGGACGCCTGATACGGCATCCATTCCACGTAGCGCCCGGCGACATTGCCTTCTGCGTCTTTGCGAGGTTCATCCCCTGGCTGCAGCAAATCCACCGACAGAACAGGAAACTGTTTGCCATACACATCGGTCACCAGTACGTTGACCAGGCGGTCGGACCACACTGCAATGACAGTGGCATCCAGTGGCTGATCTGCGCCTGCGACCATAGGAATTGGGCCTGTTTTGTCGTGTGCAGATGGGCGATACCAGACCTTGCGGCCCACGGTGGGTTTGATGATGTTGCTCATGCTTGCTCCTTTGAAAATGGTTTGCGTCAGGCGGCAATGCCCAGAATCTGCCGGCGCAGATCGGTGGCGGCATCGGCAGACAGGCCGCCCGTTTTGGCCAGCTTGTCCACGGTGGCAGCGGCTTCCTTGGCGCGCTGGCGGGCCTGGGACTGGAAGGTTTTGAGGGCCACGCTGCTGCGGGTCAGCGTGGCGATGTTTTTGGCGGCGGCGCTGAGCATGGCCAGCCGGTCGCCCGCATCCAACTGGGGGTTGCCGTCGGCATCCACTTCGTCGGCTTCCTGCAGGGCCAGAATGGCATCAAACAGTTCGCTCTGTACCAGCGCCGTGAGGGCCTCGCTGCGGGCGTCCTGGTCATCGCCCGCCTGGGCCTGGATGAGCTTGGCGGCCTCGGTGCTGGCTTTGATGGCCGACAGGCGGCGGTCCAACTTGCTGCCGTAGCGCTGCAGGGCGCTGCGGCTGGGCAGCTTGCCCGCGTCGGCCTCGGCGGGGTAGCGCTCTTGCAGGTCGGCGATCAGCTCGTTCAGCGTCTGGCCACCGGTGGCCAGCATGGCTTCGATGTAGCTTTTGACTTCCAGCGGCAAGCGGCTGATGGTGGGTTTACGGCCCATGTGCATGGTCCTCTTCAGCCCGCCCAGTACTTGGCGGGGCGGGCAATGCCGGGTTCGCAGTCCACCGTGTATTCCGCCACGTCCACACCGTAGCGGGTCAGGTCCACATGCCAGCGGCCATCGGGGTTTTTGGCCACTTTCACCAGCTGGCGGTCAGCCAGGTAGTCCAGCTCGCGGCGCAGCTCCAGTGGCGTGGCGTCGGGGTATTGAGCCTGGGCCACTGTCAGCACCATGGCCTCAAAGGCACCAATGGGCCGGGCGTTGTTCAGCGTGAGCAGAATCAGCCAGCGCAGGCTCTCGCGGCGTACCCGCGCCATGTCAATTTGCAGGGTCATGCTCGCTCCGTTTTGAAGTCACTGTCACAGCCATGCGCAGCACGGCGTTTTCCAACTTGGTGGCCAGGCCGTCCAGCTTGGCTTCGATGACGCTTTGACCCCGGATGTAGTCTTCCCTGCGCACATAGTTCAGGGGCATTTCGGCCTTCATGCTCATCAGCTCGCGCTCCACGCGTTGCCATTGGTTGGCCTCTTCACGGCTGGTGCTTTCAATGGCATCCAGCCTGGCGGACACGGCGGTGTGATTGGCCTTGCGGGCTTCGTCCTGGGCCTGAAACCGGTCATCCAGGTGGCGTTGCAGCTGCCCCAAAAACAGCTTGCCCGCTGCGGCGGTGGCTCCCAGGAACATCACCAGTAGCGTGACCAGGTGCCACAGTTCAAATTCAATTTTCATTTTTGGTGTGCCAGTCAATCAGTGCGTCCAGCCGTTGGCGGCATTGCTCGTGCTGGGCGCGGGCGTCAATGGCCCAGTGCCCGACATCGGCATCGGTGGCAAAGGCTCCACCCGTTGCAGCAGGGCTGCCGCCGGTTGGGGGCAGGTCAGCGTCTGTTGCGCTGTCGGTGCCGTTGAGCACGCGCACAGCGTCAGCGCTGAGGCAAGGGCGGTCAAAAGTGGTCTGGTTGAGGGAGGCATGAGCAGCTCGCTGCAAGTTGAAAACCTGTTGCTGTTGGCGTGCCAGCCGCACGGTCAGCTCGTCGCTGCGGGCCTGTGCCTGGCTCAAGGTGCGCGCAGCGGCCATGGCCTGCAGATGGGCCGTCTCGGCCTGTGCCTGGCGCACTTGTGCCAGCTCCACCAGCAAGGGCGCACGGCCCAGGCTGTGACCAGCCCATGCGCCCAGCGCCACCAGCGCCGCAGAAAAAAGGGCAAGCAACGCAACCTGTAGGAGACCAAAGCGTGCGCCCAAACCGAAATTGAATGCAGGAGCCCACATCACACACGCCCCTGTTGTGTGAAGACCCGGCCCCAACCCGCATACAGCGGCTGCAGCACACCCAAAATGCGCGCCGGGTAGTGGAGGTTTTCGGGGCAATGAGTGGGGTGGCGCTTGGCCTTGCCGCAGGCTGCGTCCACCTGTTGGCGGCTGGGCTGTGCAAAGCCTGTAGCAACTTGTGCCACACGGCTTTCCGCAAGCCAGTGGCCCAGGCCGCCGTTGTAGGCCCGCAGCGCCACCCACAGGCGATCGAAGTCGCTCAGGCGTGGGGGCGTGCGGTCAAACAGATGTTTGTCGTAACCCACCAGGGCGCGCAGTGCCCAGGTGGGGTTGGTGGGTTGGCACTCGTCCTTGCCCATGCCGTTCAATTCGCACCACCACGTGGCCGTGGCGGGCATGAACTGGGCCATGCCTTGGGCACCAACGCCGCTGACGGCTGCAGGGTTCCAGCCGCTTTCCTGGTGCACCTGGGCAGCCAGGGCGGCAATGGGTGCATCAAGCCCCCACTGGGTGTGGGCGGCGCGGGTCAGTTCGGCACGGTATTTGTGGGCAGTGGCGGGGACGGTCTGGGCATCGGCCTGCATGGCCCAACCCAAAACCAGGAACACCAGTGCGCCCAAAATCCAGTGCGTGGCTTTGATGACCATGGCTCAGGCCCCCAAGCCCATTGCCAGCATGGCGCAGCCCACGATGATGGCGCGGCGCAGCATGGCCAGGCCAAACACCAGTGATTCGGTGCGGTCTGCTGACAGGGCGAGGCCCACGGTTTCGTCGCCCATTTCCCAGGTGGGCACTGGCTCGGGATCGCCGTCCAGCATGTGGGAGCACATCAGCGCATCAGGCCGGGCGTAGGGGAACAGTGAGCGGTCCAGCCAGTAGCCCACCACGGCAGCCAGGGTGACCAGGCTGAGTTTGTAGAGGCTGACCGGCAGCTGGTGCGGGGCGATGAACCATATGCCCGCCATCAGGCAAATGGTGATCAGCAGCCAGCCGAACAGGCGTGGCGTGCGGGATGTGAGGGTGTTGGAGAAAGAGGTGGGGACTTGTGTCTGCATGGTGCAGGCACTTTGCCCGGGGGGAGGGTTTAGCCCTCAGAAAAGCGTTTTAGAACGCGCGTGAAGCAGCTACATCAATCAGGGGTAATCATGCGTTCACCCAGATAGAACAAGCCCCAGAACGTTATGCACGTCATCTGAAAGAGGACGAACAAGAAAAAGCCAGTTCCCAGTAGATGCAAGGTGTTGACTGCGCCAGGCCATGCCACTTTCAATGCCGGTGCCAGTACCAAAATGGCAATGGCGGACAGACTGAACAAAAAGCTCAGCGATGTCAGATAAGCAAACATCAACGTCAGGAAACGACGACGGGTCAGTGTCACCAGCTGCCGCCCACCGTTGTACATGATGTACATGGTGGGCGCTGGCGCGGGCATCTCCCGGTCTAAGTGAGGGCTGTTGAACGATGACACGGCCGCCAGTGCAGCAATGTAAAACCCAGCCAACGTTTGGATGAAAGCCAGCAGCCTATCCAGCACCCCCTGGGTGCCAAACACGTTCACGCCTGAACCTGCCAATTGCAGAATGGCTAATGCCGAGGCCGTTGCCACGATCGGCAACACCCAGTTCACCAATGCGGGTAGTCCCGAGTGATGGCTGATGGACAGGAAAGAAAATGGCCTGAATAGCACCGACATGGTGGTCGGAGTTTAAGTGGGCACCGACTGCAACAGTGTTTTCATGCCATCGACGATGGCCGGGCAAAGCGACTCCTGCTGTGCCTCTACATCCATGGTGAAGTCGATTTGCTCCTTCAGCGTAAACGCAGCATCCAGGTGGTTGAGTTCCAAAGTGGCGCTGGTCGTCTTGCCAGACACTGTCTTGTAATGGATGCGCAGCTTGCTGTAAATACTGGCATCGGGCTGCTTCTGGAAGTGACGAATCGCATTGCGCACGCCAGCCGCAGTCACGGTTTTGGGCAAATCAGCATGTACGGTTAAGGTGCGTTCTGTGATTTGCAAGTTGCCTCCAGCGTCAAACTGGCTGCGCACCGGTGCCACCAGCTCCATGGAAGTGAACTCACCGGTTCGCAACGCCTCTGTCATCGTTTGACCCATGTGGCTGTAGGCGGCAAATCCGTAATGCACCTCGTATTGTTTGGGCTTACCTTTGTCGTCTTTTGCGCCCGATGGATCATCAAACCAATACAGGGTTTTGTTTTTTGGCAGCTTGGATGCCATGCGGGACAAGCCACGCAGTAACACCTCAACGTCCTTAGATGCCACACCAGCCCCCATGGTCAGCAGCACCGTGGCTGTCTTTCCATTTGCATTGGGCCGCAAGAGGATGTGAGCGGACACCTCAATGCCTTCCGCCTTTGTTTTGCCAGCCTTGCGTAACTTGGCCGTCTTGAGATCGCGCAATGCCACGTCGGACAAGGCCGCATTGGCCTTGCTGATCAGCAATTGATAACTGTTACTGGCTTGGTCGTAATTCCAATCCGATAGCACTGTGTGTACCTGACTCGATTTGCGCACTGTCTGAGGTAGCTTGCTGGCAGTAGCCAGTCCGGCAAAGCAATTCAGCAATACAGGTAGTGGGGCACAGGACGGATTCTGGATGCCTGACTTGGAGTAGGCATGCACGTGTATTTCATAGAAATGCACCGTGCGTTTACGAAGTGGCAGTGACATTGTTCCTCCTTGAAAATTGTTCTAACGCTTGCGGTTCTTGACCCTGCATCACATCACGTCACCGGTAGCTTTCTGATGCTGAAGAGATGCAATCGCCTTTCGATTGGCATGTTCACGTCGCTCGCGTTCCGCTTGTTCGGCTGCGGGCTTCAGTGACTCCCATTCGTGGGCAAACTTTTCAGCCAACTTGCTGTGGTGGCTGCTCAAGTCACTGACACCGGCACGCTTGGCGGCTAGCCTTGCTTTGTCATGAATTTTTGACCGTTGATGTGCCTTTATCTTTGTGCGCATGATGGGTGCGCAGTGGCCAAACACGTTTTCAACTTGTGAATCCACTTTGTTCAATAGCCAGTCGAATTCCGCCATCGACTCATCAAGACGGCCTGCATGCTGCAGATACAGCGCCAGGCGCGTGTCTTCATATGCATCACCCTGGCGCTGCTTGGCTTGCTGCAGCAATTCAACCGCTCGGTCTGTATCGCCCTCTTTGCGAGCCTGGGTGGCCTGCCTGTTCAGGTCGGCAAAAACCTCATCTGTGGTAACGACCAAAGTGGACGTAACTTGCAGTGGCAACACTACTGATGTGCCGTCCTTCGCGCGGATTTGCACGCCGTCCACGAGAACCTGTGGTTGTGACTTGTACTGGCTGATCCCATCAGGAAGCACTTCATCATCCTTTTGTACGAGCGGTTTATCAGGCTTCTGATCGTTGCTCTTCACCTTGTAGACCACCCAGACAACAGAGGCCAAAGCACAGACGATCAGCAAGAAATTGATCATCTGGATTGCTCCCATTGACTCAAGGCGCGAACCGCCCTTGCGCCAATGATGTGTGGCCAGATGTGAAAGTGCGCGATGCCCACCAGCGAAACCGCGCTGGCAACCACCAACCCCATCAGCATCGCCCAGTCAACGAACACCTTCGTGTCATGCGCAAGCCAGGCGGATGCAAAGAAAAAGAACAGCATTGGCAGACCAGACAGCAATGCGTACATCACCTCCATCCACATGATTTTTGACCTGGAGAGGCGCCCGTCGCGCACCACCAGTCCTTGATGTTTCCAGGCCTGCAGCAAGGCGTGGGCACTGGCATGGCCCTGCTTTTTGAGCCAATCAATTTGTGGATGGAATGCGTCTGGCACACGATCGGCCAGCTCTTCTGACGCGCTGAGAGGCCTGATGACGTTCATTTGACCGACGGCCATGCACAGCAGCGACCTGTCCACGCTGGTGGTGTTGATGGTGATGTTTGGTGGGCTTTGAGCCTCTTGTTGTTGTTCGCCTTCTGACTGCATGCGTAAGCCTCCCTGGCTCTTGGTTAAAAAAATGGCTGGGCTACTTGCCCCGGTTGAATACCCCTGAAAACAGGCTGCGGCTCACGATGTTGGTGTTGCCCCCGCCACTGCTGCCTGACAGCAGCACCCCCAGCGCGGCCTTGCGCAAAGCGGGACTGGCATCGCGCATGTAAGCCACCATGGTTTGTTCCTCTGCACTCAGCACCACGGGTGCGGGCCCATCGCGCTGGCCCGTGAGGATGTAGCGCACGTCTGCGCCCGCAGCCGCAATGGCTGCGAGGTAGTTCGCATCTGGGCTCCGGTCACCCTTTTCGTAGTTCATCTGGGCGAGCTTTTTCACGCCCCCTATCAGTCCGAACTGCTCCTGGCTTTGACCGAGCTTTTCACGCTCCTCACGAAGTCGTGCAGCGATATTCAAAAAAATATCTCCAAATCCGTTGACAGGTATTCAAATGAATACCAAAATACATGCCAACAACACACCACAACGTTTTGACATGCAAAGGAGCGTCATGACCCCTGAACAAATCAAGTCGCAGTTCCGTGCCCGTGGTGAAACCTTCACCCAATGGGCACGTGACCACGGCTATCGGCCACAGCAAGTACTGCGCGTCATCAATGGCTTTGACAAAGGCCATCGTGGGAACGCACACGTCATTGCCGTGAAGCTGGGCCTCAAGCCAGACCCTACCAAGACCTTGGCCTGAGACCCATTCCCCTTCACATACACAGGCATTTTCACATGGTTAATCAAGACATTCGCTACGCCCTGGCCAAGCAAGTGCCAGACATGGTGCGCGGTTTCACCATTGCCACCTGCTATGGCGACATCACCATTCCGCCCGGCTGGATGGCCGACCGCATTGCCCAGCATGTGCAGCGCGTCCTTGAGTGCGAACTCATGGGCAAAGAAGAGATTGCGCCCACGCGCACCACCCTGAGCCTGGAAGGCGATGCTGCCGCCCAATGGCTTGATGACTATGCCACCGGCAAGCTGGCGGCTGATGGTCGTGATGCGCATGGTTTCAGGCTGGATCAAGGCATGATTGGCGAATTTGCCGACCTTGGCGGGCGTCATCCAGCGCCGTCGCCATGCCCTGCAGATGCAGCCGGGCAGCATGCAGCACCCGAGAGTCAGCCGCCATGCGATCTGGCACAGCCCCCCGCCACGCCTGGGACAGATGGGGGCCATCAATGAGCTGCAGCATTTCCAGCTGTGCGGCCAGCTGCAGCACGGCACGGCTCAGCGCCTCAATTTGGCCTGCCAGCTTGGCATTGCTTGGGGTGTTGTCCACGGTGTGCTCCCTGGTCGTTGTTGCGATGCCCAAACTTTGCCCCGTGCAACGCCGTTGCGCCACATGCAAAAACGGTTTTTGTTTGGCACCCCAACAGCAAGGGGCCATGGCATGACTGCAAAACCCACCCGCCAGTGGAAGCGCCTGCAGCCCACCAGCCTGCGCCACGCCATGGAGCTGTGCAAAGACCACGCACGTGAACGGCTGAACAAGGGCATGGAGCGCATTGCCGACGACATGGGCGTGGCAGACCACTATGCCCTCTACAAGTGGCTGCAAAGCGGGCGCATGCCCGCCAACCTGGTGCGCCCGTTTGAACTGGCGTGCGGCATCAACTTTGTGACCCGTTGGTTTGCCGCAAGCGAAGGCTTTTTGCTGGTTGACATGCCCAAAGGCACCCAGGCCACACCTGCAGACATGGTGGAGCTGAACACCGGCTTTGCCAGCGCCCTGCAACTGCTGAAGGACTTTTACCAACAGGGCGACAAGGCAGACACCACGGCCACGTTGGAAGCCCTGCGCAACCACCTGGAACAGGTGGCCTACCACCAACGCAACGTGGCGGCCTACGCCACCCCCGAACTGGAGTTTTGAGCCATGGCAACACTGAGCCAAAAAGAAACCGCCTCTACCTTCAATGCCATTTTTGGCGGGAGTAAGCCCGGTCAGCAGGACTCCACAGACAGCAAGGGCGCAGGCCTGGTACTGGATGTGCTGGAGGCCTTGTGCGGTTTCGCAGCCACCGGAGCCACCAATGGCGACCTGGTGGCCGCCGTCAAAACCAGCCCGCCCCAAATCACCCGCGCGATGGCCAAGCTGATTGAGAAGGGCTGGGCGCGCAAGAACGCTGAGAACGGGCGCTTCTATCCAGCCCCCGCGTTCACCCGATTGACCTTTGCTGTGCTGGCCGACTTCCAGCGCGCTGAAACCAAGCTGGCCGACCTCAAGCAGGCCATGACCGCTCACTGACCCCTCCATTCCCATCTGTATAGATATGTCACGCATCAAGACCGAACCCGCCACCCCTACCGCCGCAGAACTGCTGCCAGCTGTTGCAACCCGTATTGAAGCTACCCAGGACCAGCTGTCCACAGTGCTGGCCGAACAGCAAACCCGCGTGCGTGCCGTGGCGCAACAACTGAAGTACGAAGGCTCGCTCAACCCTGATGCGCTGGAAAACGGAGCCCGCGATGCCATCCGCCGAATTAACCTGGCGGTGTTCGAACTGGGCGGCTACCTGCTGATGCTGCGTGAGGCATGCGGACATGGGTCTTTCCTGCCCACTCTGGAGCGACTGGAGCTGGAGCCCCGTGTTGCACAGCAGTACATGCAAATCACGAATCGCTTTGCAGTTGCGAAGACGTCTTCACATTTGGCAGCGCTTGGGAAATCCAAGCTCATGGAAATGCTGGTGTTGGATCAGGAGCAACTTGAAGAATTTGCACTGACCGGCCAAACCGGCGAACTCAAGCTGGACGACGTGGCCACCATGTCTGTCAGGGAATTGCGCGCCAAGCTGCGCGAAGCCCGCCAGGAAAAAACCGCCGTCGAAAAGGTGCTTGAAACCAAGAACAAGCAAATCGACAAACTGCAACTGGTGCATGTGCTGCCGCCCCAAGAGTTGGTGCACGAAGTCAAAAAGAAGGCGCTGGCCGTTTCCCATGATGCCCTCGGTGCCCTGCGCGGTGGTGTGCGTCAGGCGCTCACTGCCATCAACGACGCGCCAGACGAGCCCAACAAAGCCGTGTTCATGGCTTCCATGCTGGGCGAGCTGCAGGCCGAGCTGAACGCCATCCGCACAGAGTTCAACCTGCCCGACGTGAGCACCGCAGCCGATCAGGCGTTGGCCGCTGACGTGGCCGAGTGGGCCAACTGATCGCTACCCACCCACCGATCAGCCCACACCCATGTCGCTCAACCCCGCCACCGTTGAAGCCCTTGTGCAGGTCCGCCAGGCGGTTGCACAGGCCCCGCGTGGCGGAAAGCAAGCCATCTACCAGGAGGCCTGCAGCCGCCTGGGAGTCAGCCTGGCCACGCTTCACCGCCACATTGGAAAGGTCTCTGTGAAACCCGAACGCAAACAGCGCAGTGATGCAGGCGATGTGTCCCTGACACGCAAAGACGCCATCGCCGTCAGCGCGCTGCTCATGACCAGCCACCGCAAAACCGGCAAGCGCCTCATGTCCATTGGACAAGCGGTGGAAATCCTGCGGGCCAACAGAGAAATTGAAGCTACCCGGGTGGACCCCGCCACTGGCGAAATCAAGCCCATCAGCGACCAGGCCATTGCCGCTGCCCTGCGCAGCTATGGCTTGCACCCTGACCAGCTCAACCGCCCCACACCCGCTGTGGAGCTGAAGAGCCTGCACCCCAACCACGTTTGGCAAATCGACGCCAGCCTGTGCGTGCTGTATTACCTGAACACCCGCAACCCTGCCGAGTCCGGCTTGCAGGTGATGGAACGTGACAAGTTCTACAAGAACAAGCCCGCCAACTTGAAGCGCATTGAAGCCGACCGCGTGTGGTCCTACGAGGTCACCGACCACAACTCCGGTGCGGTGTTCGTCAACTATGTGATGGGTGCAGAGTCGGGCACCAACCTCGCCGACAGCTTCATTGCCGCCATCCAAAAACGCGACGACGATCCGCTGCACGGCGTGCCCTTCATTTTGATGATGGACATGGGCAGCGCCAACACCAGCGGCCTGTTCACCACGCTGGCCCGCCGCCTGCAGGTCAAAACCCTTGCCCACGCACCCGGCAATGCCCGCGCCACCGGCCAAGTAGAAAAAGCCCGTGACCTGATTGAGCGCAGCTTTGAAAGCGGCCTGCGCCTGAAGCCCGTGGCCAACCTGGACGAACTGAATGCCACCGCCCAGCGCTGGGCCCGCTGGTTCAACAGCACCAAGGTACACACCCGCCACGGCAAAACCCGGTACGACCAGTGGCTGACCATCACTGCCGAGCAGCTGCGCGTGGCCCCCAGCCGTGAGCTGTGCTTCAACCTGCTGACGCACACGCCCGAGTCCCGCAAGGTCACTGACACGCTGACCATCAGCTTCAAGGGCCAGGAATTCGACGTGAAGAGCGTGCCCGGCGTCATGGTCGGCGAAAAGCTGCAGGTCACCTACAACCCCTATGTTGCAGATGCCGCCAGCGTGGTCTACAACGATGCCGATGGCACCGAGGTGCTGCACAGCATCAACCTGGTGGTGCGTGACGGCGCAGGCTTCAGGGCAGACGCCAACGTCATCAACGAAGAATGGGCACGCCCCGCTGACACCGCGCTGGATGCCAACCGCAAGGAAGTGCAGCGCTTCGCCTACGACGCTGAAACCGATGCCGAAGTGGACGCCAAGCTCAAGGCCAAGGCGGTTCCATTCGGCGGCCGCATTGACCCCATGGCCGTCATTGATCAGGCCCCCCAGCGCACCTTCATGCCACGCACCGGCACACAAATGATGCCCGGCACCAGCGTTGCGTCAGCACCGGCCCGCGTGCTGAACCAGTTTGAAGCCTGCGCCGCGCTGGCTCAAAAAGGGCTGGTCATGACCAAGGATTTGTATGCCGCCGTGGGGGCCATGCACCCCAACGGTGTGCCAGAAGACCAACTGGATGCCCTGCATGCCCGCCTGACGGTGCGCAGCGGCCTGAAGGTGGTGAACGGTGGTGCCCTGTGAAAACAGTCACCACCACCAATAAGTTGGCCCCAGCAAGTTCGCACCTTGCTGAGGCCGTCCCTGCAACCCCGGTAACCAAACCTGAAACCACAGAGGAAGCCATGCTACTTCAGAACGCCCCCTTGACCCCCGAAGCGCGCAAGCACTTCGGCCTGCCCCGCAACCCGTTTGTGGACGATGTGCAGTCCACCGACGACGTGTTCCAAAGCCCCAGCGTGCGCTACGTGCGCGCCGCGCTCATGGACTGTGCCCAGCACCACGGCTTCTGCGCCGTGGTCGGCGAGAGTGGCGCAGGCAAGTCCACCCTGGCCGAAGACCTGGAAGAACGCATCAAGGCCGAAGGGCGCGACGTGCTGGTCATCCGCCCCTACGTGCTGGCCATGGAAGCCAGCGACACCAAGGGCAAAACCCTCAAGAGCAGCCACATTGCCGAAGCCATCGCTTATGCGCTGGACCCCAACCTGAAGGTCAAAAGCAGCCCCGAGGCCCGCTTTCGCCAAGTGCATGAGCTGCTGCGCGCCAGCCGCAAGGCGGGCCGCCGCCATCTGCTGGTGATTGAAGAGGCCCACTGCCTGCCCGTGGCCACGCTCAAGCACTTGAAGCGCTTCATTGAACTGAAAGACGGCATGCAGCGCCTGATTGGTGTGGCGCTGATTGGCCAGCCCGAGCTGCGCGAACGCCTGGGTAGCCAAAACGCCGATGTGCGCGAGGTGGCCCAGCGCTGCGAAGTGGTGCCCCTTGACCCACTGGACGCCGACCTGGAAGCCTACCTGCGCCACAAGTTCGCCCGCTTTGACCTGAAGCTGGACCAAGTGCTCAGCGCCGACGCGGTGGATGCCATCCGCACCCGCCTGATCCACATGCCCCGTGGCGGCAAACCTGCCGACGCCCGCAGCGTGTGCTACCCCCTGGTGGTGAACAACCTGGTGTGCCGTGCCATGAATGCCGCCGCCAAAGCCGGTGCGCCTGTGGTGGGTGCTCAAGTCATTGCGGGGTGCTGATTGCCATGGCCACCATGCACATATTCCGCATCCGCTTTGCCACCACCGCCCACCGGGTGGCCTACACAGGTTTGTTTGCCAGCAGCGTTGAAGCGGTGCTGCAAACCATGGCCGACTGGCCCGATGCCCGGCGCATTAGCGTCACCCCCATTGCCAACCGCCGTGCCACGGCAAAGGGGGCCGCATGATCGCCACACACAGCAGCAAGCGCCGCAGTTGCGACGAACTGGGCCTGTGCCAGCGCCTCAAGCCCACCTGCCCAGGCTGTTCCAGCCACGACACCAGCCTGCTTCCCAAAGACGGTCACTACTTCGCACCCGGTGCCATTGAAGGCGGTGCACCCACCCATGCAGAGCTGAAGCGTGCCGGTATTCACCCTGCCCGCCGCTTTGTGCTGCGGCTGGCTGTGGTCACGGTGGTGCTGGCCAGCTGCGCCTACGCCGTGGCCTACCTCGCCATGAAGCTGGGGGGCCACCTGTGAGCGACCTCCATTGCCCCGTTTGTGGCACCGAGCTGGACTTGGCCACCGTGTTCGCCGGGCATGTGGACCAGCAAGTGCTGGAGCGGCTGATCAACGTCGGCTTCCCGGTGGGCTCTTACCTGCTGCGCTACATCGCGCTGCACAAACCGCCCAAGCAAGCGCTGACCATCCGCAAAAAGCTCAAGCTCATCCACGAGCTGCTGCCCGATGTGGAGCGCCAGTCCATCAGCCGCAATGGCCGCGACTGGATCGCCCCACGCGCCAACTGGGCCTTGGCCATCGACCAAATGATGGCCACCGCCCAGGCGGGCAGGCTGGACTTGCCCCTCAAGGGCCACGGCTACCTGTACGCCATGTTGCAAAGCATGGGCGACAAGGCCCAGGCCGCGCTGGAGCGCCAGTCCGAGGCAGAGCGCCAGTCCGAGGCAGAGCGTCGCACCAGCCGCGCCCACCAGCCCGCCGTCACCGTGCGTGGCCAGGCCGTAACCGCTGGCCAGGCACTCGGTGCGGTGGATGCCACCTTGGCCGAGCTGAACCAGCGCGACCGCAACGCCGCCCCCATGCCCGCCGCCGTGCGCGAAAAGCTGGCGCAACTGCGCGGCGCGGCCACGACCACCCCACCAGACACACCCGCTTCCACATGAACAACCTTTGCCAACCACCCGTGGCGGCGCGCCAGATGTGGCCCGCCATCGTGCGTCCCAAAGTGGTCAGCCGCATCATGGTCTACCTGTCCACCCGGCCAGAAGGGGCCGATCTTCAGGAACTGCAAGCCACATTTGCCGGAACTGAACCAGAGGCCACACCCATCCGAAACATGCGTGCCCGGCTGCACAACATGGTGTCCAGAGGGCAGCTGATCACCGAAGGTGTAGGCGAATTCCGCCGCTGGTATGCCGGACATGGTCCCGCCGCCCATACGCAGCCCAAGCTGGTGCCCGCCCAGCTGACACCACAAGCCACAAGCCGCATGGCTCAGCCCGACCGCTACGACGTGATGCGTGCCCCCGTGTACGTGCCACCACCCAGTTCACATGGCCGCCTGGGTGCGGATGACCACAAAGGCTGCCTCAGCCATGGCCACCGCTGCTGATGGAGACCCCCATGTTCATCCAAACCCCGACCCACGCCGACGAACCCGCAGCCGATGTACCACAGCCCCAGGCCGACCTGACCACGTATTTGCACGGCCAGCTGGCCCGTGGCGTGCCCCACGGCGACTTGCTTGCTGCCCTGTTGGCCAACTTCCATGCGCTGGCCACCGTGCACCCCTGCTGCACCGAACGGGCCGCACGCGCCGCCTTGAGCATGGGTGGCCGCTTGCTGGTTGCCGCCATCGAACGCCCTGCCCATGCCCCCATCCACTGACGCCCACTGAAAGGAACACCCCATGACCGAATCGACCACCATTCCCCCCGGCTACTGGCAAGACGCCAGCGGCAACCTGGTGCCAGACAGCAAAGTGAAGGATGTGGACAAAGTGCGCCACGAACTGGTGGTGGCCATGTGCCAAAAGGCCCAGGCCCTGCGCACGCTGCTGGCAGACTTCAAGCTGGCCAGCATGGCCGATGTGGCGGCCTTCGTGTCCATGAGCATGGAAACGTATGGCGTCAAGACCGGTGGCAACAAAGGCAACGTCACCCTCACCAGCTACGACGGCAAATACAAGCTGGTGCGCCAGATGGCCGATCGCATCGTGTTCGGCCCCGAGCTGATGGCCGCCAAGGCCCTGATTGACCAATGCGTGCACGAGTGGGCGCAAGGGGCCAACGACAACATCAAGGCCCTGGTGAACCACGCTTTCCAGACGGACAAGGAAGGCAAGATCAACACAGGCCGCGTGCTGGGCCTGCGCCGACTTGAAATCACCGACGCCAAGTGGCAGCAAGCCATGCAGGCCATTGCCGACAGCATGCAGACGGCCAGCACAACGCCCTACATCCGGTTCTATGTGCGCAACGACGTTACGCAGAACTATGTGGCCATTCCACTTGATATGGCGGGGGTGTGAGCATGGTCGACATCCCTGTCAAATGCTCCCGCTGCCGCAACGAGACCATGGAATCCGCATGGCTCGATAAACCGGAGGGCAGCTCCGATGGCATCAGAATGAGCGTGAAGGTCTGCCCGAAGTGCGGCTGCAAGAGCTACTACGACATGCGCCCGCAAGTCGCCTGGTGCTGGGCGTCCGGTCTGATTGAAGTGGGTGATCTGCCTCCGGCAGACGGGGCTGATGGCAGCGGCCCCATTGTGTTGGCCAGAGGCCCGAAGTCATCACTGGTGGGTGCACTGAAAGTCAAAGCCCGCCATGGATTGGGCGCAAGTGCCGGCAAGCTGCTTGTGCCTGGTGTGCCCGAAGCGGAGAACAGCACAACTGCTGTCGATGCCATTTGCAAATGGCTCAAATGGTGCTCAAAAAAACCTGTAGCTGGCTGCAAAGACGTTGTGTGGGAGGGGCCCAATGCTCACTGAAAACACCATGGCACCGTTGCTGCGCACAGTAAAGGCCGCAATGGACGCTTTTGACACGGGTTGTGGCCCAGTGACTGCATGGGTTGATACCAGCGCTGCAACATGCCCCGTTGAGGCCCTCATTGGGCCGGATTCCGCGCCACCGGATTTGCTTGCATTTGTGAGGGTGCGTCCCGTTCGTGAAGCTGCAAAGTGCCTCAACCTGTCCAGGGGAACGGTGCACAACTTGCAAAAGGGCTACTGGCCTGCCGACCCTCGCAAGATTTTGCAGGGGTGGGATGCATACAAAGGCCGTTCGGTGGCCCGCGCCACATCCTGGTTCATCCGCCGCGTGTCCGCCGATGGGCTGCGCCACGGTGGCAAGCTGTATGTGGCCCCGCAGCTGGCGGGCCGTGCCGGTGAACTGCTGGCCGTGGCGCGTGCTGCTGATGGTGCCCTGCTGGCCCAATCCCTTGAACTGCCAGCCGAGCGGTTCACATTGAGCGTGCGGGGCTGACATGACCAAACTCGCCCCCCGCCAAAACCACCTGGCCGCCATCCACATGGCCCAAAAAGCCTTGGGCCTGAGCGCTGAAGACGCCAGCGCGCTGAAGCTGGCGGTGGTGGGCGTGGCCAGCGCCGCCAACATGACCGCCCTGCAGCGTCGCCAGTACCTGGCCCACCTGGCAGGGCTACAGGCCAATGCGGCCACCGCCCGTGGCGAAAAGCCCGCCTATGTGCCCAAACGCCCGGCGCTGGTGCGCAACATCGACGACGCTGGCGATTACCAGTGGGGCAAGGCCCGGGCCCTGTGGCATGCCCTGGCCATTGCAGGCCACGTGCGTGCAGACACCGATGGCGCACTGCAGGCCTACGCCAAGCGCCAAACCGGTGTGGATGCCTGGCGCTTCATGACCCAACCCCAAATCACCCAGGTGATTGAAGCCTTGAAGAAATGGTGCCGCCGTTGTGGCGTGGAGACCCAATGACCGACCGCCACATGACCGCCGCCGAACTGGCCGTACTGGAAGCCATGCTGCCCGACAAAATGACCGACCGCATGCGCGATGTGGCCGTGTGCATGTTTGAAGCGCTGGTGCTGCTGGATGCGCGTGCCGGTCAGGTGGCCCCATGTGGTGACTGGCTGGCCCAGTTGCAAACCTGGGCTGCCCAGGTGCTGGCGCAAATGCAGCACATTGCCAACGAAGTGGGCGGCGAGGCCATTTACTTTGCCAAGGGCCTGGCCATGCATGTCTCCAGCCGCGACCGCGAGATGTACGCCAAATTCAAAGGCCACAACCAACGCGACCTGGCCAAGGCCTACAACATCACCGAGACGCGGGTGCGCCAGATCATTGCCGCCATTGAGCGCGAGCGCTTCCTGGAGCGCCAGGGCAGTTTGCTGGACTGAAAACCGGCAGTTGATTTTTTCCTCAAGGGCTTTCAGCGGCCCAAATCGCCCCCCACCTCGACAGTGTGGGCATGGCGAAACAAACCCCCACCAACGCAACGCAAACCGCACTGGCTGCCCCTGATTCGGCAAAGCCGTTGCACATCTTCAAGGCAGGCCGTCACACCGCCATGAGCGGGGCACGCCTGGCATTTTCAGAATCTGACCTGGCCGCCAGCGCTGCGGCCTACGACCCTGCGCTGCACGAAGCGCCGCTGGTCATCGGCCACCCCAAGCACGACATGCCCGCCTATGGCTGGGTGAAGGCCGTGGCATTCAGCGATGGTGACGATGGCCACGATGCGGGCATGTACGCCACGCCCGCCCAGGTGAATGCGGACTTTGCCGACATGGTTGCAGCGGGCGCGTTCAAAAAGATTTCGGCCAGCTTCTACCCACCCAACGCACCCAGCAACCCGGTGCCCGGCGTGTACTACCTGCGCCACGTGGGATTCCTGGGTGCCCAGCCACCGGCCATCAAAGGTTTGGCGCAGGTTGCGTTTGCCGATGGCGATGACTGCATCACGTTCTCTGAATGGGATGACGTGACCAATGCGGGCCTGTGGCGTGGCCTGCGCGAATGGTTCATTGGCAAGTTTGGCCAGGACGAGGCCGACAAGGTCATTCCCGGCTACCAGGTGGCCAGCCTGGAACAAGGTGCCCAGCAGGAGCTGGCCGAAGAACGCGCCAAAGACAGTGCGGACCTTCCGGCTCCCGCGTTCAGCGAACCCGCTGCTGCATCCACTCCATCCCCCACTGCCTCAGCCGCTGCACCCGCAGCGCCCGCTGAACAGTCCGCCCAGACCGGGCAAATCACCACCCCAACCCTGGAGGACATCGTGACCCCTGAAGAGAAAGCCGCGCTGGAAGCGGAGAACCAGAAATTGCGCGCCGAACTGGCCGCTAACAAGGCCACCCAGGCACATGCCGCCAACGTGGCATTTGCCGAAGGGCTGGTCAGCCAAGGCCGCCTGCTGCCTGCCTACACCGGCGTCATTGCCGCCACGCTGGACCACTTTGCCACGCAAGAAGCGGTGGTGGAGTTTGGCGAGGGCGATGCCAAAGCCCCGCTGGTTGACCAGCTCAAAGCCATGCTGAGCGCAGCGCCCAAGGTGGTGGAGTTTGGCGAGCACGCCACCCAGGCCAATGCGGCAGCCCAAGGCGACCACCAGGCCGACGACGACGCCCAGTTTGCCGAAAGCGCCGACCCTGCCCGCCTGGCCCAGCACAAAGCCATCAAGGCCCATGCCGCACAGCACAAGGTGGACTACGCCACCGCTGCCCGCGCCGTCATCCGCTGACGCCGCACGCCCACTTCCTTCGTCACCCATATCTATATAGGAGCACCACCTCATGGGACGTTTGAGTAATTTGCGGGTCGTTGACCCGGTCCTGACCGCCCTGGCCATTGGCTACACCAATGCCCAGCTCGTGGGCGATCAGCTGTTCCCCTTTGTCAGCGTAGACAAAGAGGGCGGCAAGATTCCGAAGTTCGGGAAAGAGCATTTCAAGATCTACAACACCGAGCGTGCCCTGCGCGCCAAGAGCAACCGGGTCAGCCCTGAAGACGTGGGCTCCATTGACGTGGCGCTGGACGAACACGATCTGGAGTACCCGATTGACTACCGCGAAGACGCCGAAAGCGCCTTCCCGCTGCAAGCCCGTGGCACCAACATCGTGGTGGAAGGCATCCGCCTGCGCCACGAAGCCAACGTGGCGGCCATGGCGCAAAACGCAGCCAACTACCCGGTGGGCAACAAGATCACGTTGTCGGGCACCAGCCAGTTCACCCATGCCAGCTCCGACCCGGAGGGCGTGATCAGCGATGCCAAGGCCGCAGTGCGCGCCAAGATCGTGCGCGAACCAAACACGGCGGTCATTGGCTACCAGTGCTGGAAGGCCCTGAAAAAGCACCCCCAGCTCAAAGCCATCCTGAGCGACACCCACTCACGCCTGGTGCAACTGGCTGACCTGCGCGATATTTTTGAGATCGAGAACATCGTCATCGGTCGCGCCGTGAAGGCCGCTGACGACGGCACCACGACCGACATTTGGGCCGACAGCATGGTGTTGGCATACGTGCCCACCGTGGGCGGCGGTGCCGACCAGCGCAGCCCCTACGAGCCCAGCTACGGCTACACGCTGCGCAAGCGCGGCCAACCGGTGGTGGACACCCGCACCGAAGACGGCAAGGTGGAGCTGATCCGCAACACGGACATCTTCCGCCCCTACCTGCTGGGTGCCGAGGCCGGTTACCTGATCAGCGACACCAACGCTTGATAGGTGCACACATGGCCACCAAGAGCAAAACCACCCCCACCGTTGCCGACGAGCCGGAAACCCAGGTTTTTGTGGTCCAGCACACGCCGCTGCTGCACGACGGCGTTCTGCACCTGCCTGGCGATGCCGTGGAGCTGACCGCTGCAGCAGCCCAGAAACAGGGTGCCAACGTGGCACCGGCCCCCACTGAACCTGAAAAGGAGTAAGCCCTCATGCAAACCGAAAAAATCCTGATGGCCACCAACGTGGCCGCGACCACCGCACTGACCCGGCTGCGCCTGGTCAACTTTGCAGGTGGCACCTGTGGTGCCGGTGCCCGCGCTTTGGGCACGGCCAATGCCAACTGCGACATTGGCGAGCAGGCCGGTGTGAACACCCATGGCGAGCTGCTGGTAGAAGCCGGTGCCGCCATTGCGGTGGGTGCAGCGGTGGAAAGCGATGCCTCTGGCCGTGTGGTGCCTCAATCCACTGGCGTGACCTTTGGTGCGGCGCGTGACGCTGCCGCTGCGGCGGGCGACATCATTCGCGTTCTGCGCTGAGCCACCGCTGACCAAGCACCCCAGCCATGACCTACGCAGCCCAAGCCGACATGGTGGACCGCTTTGGCGAAGCCGAGCTGGCCCAGCGCACCAACAGGGTGGACGGTTCGTCCATCGACCCGGTGGTGCTGGGCCGTGCGCTGGCCGATGCCGATGCGGAAATCGACACCTACCTGGCCTCGCGCTACCAGCTGCCCCTGGCGGTGGTGCCCGAGGTGCTGGTGCGCCTGGCTGCCGACATGGCCCGCTACCACCTGTGTGGCGATGCCGCCCCCGACCTGGTGCGCCAGCGCCACCTGGACGCCCTGGCGCTGCTGCGCCGCATGGGCACGGGCGAAGTGCAGCTGGCCGGTGGCGTTGCACTGACCACCGCAACTGGTGGCAGTGGCAATGCCGTGGCCATGCGGGCACCGCAACGGGTGTTTGGCCCTGGCCAACTGGAGCACTACTGATGGACCTTGACCTGGTGATTCAGCGGCTCAAGGCCATGGCCACGGGTTTGCGCCAGGTGGGCGGCACAGCCGACCTGGATGCCGCCATCGATGGCGCACCGGCCACCCCGGCTGCGTATGTGATGCCGCTGACCGATGACGCACAACCCAGTGCCACCACACAGGTGCTGCGGCAAACCGTGCTGCACCGCTTTGCCGTGGTGCTGGTGGTGAACAACCGCCGTGACGCCAACGGTGCAGCTGCGCTGAGCGACCTCAAACCCCTGCGGGCCGCCCTGAAAACCAGCCTGCTGGGCTGGGTGCCCGATGCCACCACCGGCGAGGCCGTGCAGTACGGCGCTGGCCGTCTGTTGCGCCTGGATGCGAACGGGCGGCTGTGGTGGTCCGACGAATTTGTGTACCAGACCTACCTGAGAGCGTGACCATGGCTGAAACCGACAAACCAGACCCCGTACTGGACGCCGCCAGCGTCGATCCCATCCCCGGAACTGCATTGGCCACTGCAGCCACGGTGCCACACAGCACCGACCACGGCCAAGGCGGCCTGTATGTGGCCAAGCCAGATGGCACACGCGAGCTGCTCGAACGCACGGCAGATGCACCTGCCACCGACACCCCCGCAGCGGTTTAAGCCGCTGTCACCCCCCAACCACTGGAGCGAAACATGCCCCTTTTCATGAACAAAATGGCCCTGCGGGTCAAAGTGGAAGCCACCCGTGGCACGGCCCCGACCCTGGCCGCTGCCGATGCCATGTTGGCCCGTGACGTGAACCTCACACCGCTGGAAGGTGATGAGCAAGAGTTCAACTATGTGAAGCCGTTCTTTGGAGCCGGTGGCTCGGTCATGACCACGGTGTACCGCAAGGTGTCATTCAAGGTGCCGTTTTGCGGTGTGGCTGCCACTGGCAACATGCCTGGCTGGGGTGTGCTGTTGCGTGCTGCAGCGGCCTCTGCCACCGTGACTTCGGGTGTGAAAACCGTGTTTGCACCGGTGACCGATGGCATTGAGAGCGTGACCATTGAAGGCGTGATCGACAACCAGGTCTACCGCATGCAAGGCGCGCAGCTGAACATGAAGGTGAGCTGCGATGCAAAAGCGTTGCCATGGTGGGAAATTGAGGCCACAGGCAGTTTTGAGCCCGTGACCGACAGCGGGGCCATGCCCGCCGTGAACTATGCGGCGTTCCTGGACCCGATTGGCGTCAACAAAGCCAACACCACGCTCAGCCTGCACGGAGCCACGCTGATCGCCAGTGCATTCAGCTTTGACATGGGCAACACCGTGGTCAAGCGCGACCTGATCGGGGTGGACGAAACCCGCATCACGGGCCGCAAGTCGGTGGGCTCTGTCACCTTCGAAAACTCAGCCGTGGGCACAAAGAACTGGGTGGACCTGGTCAAGGCAGGCACCTTGGGTGCGCTGGTATTGCGCCACGGCCAGGCCGCCACCAACACCGTGAAGATCACCGCCCCCAATGTTCAGCTGGGCAAGCCCAGCTTCAGCGAGCAAGACGGGGTGCAAATGATTCAGGTGCCCCTGACCTTCCGCCCCACCGATGCGGGAAACGACGAATGGGCCATTGAGGCCTGACCCCTTCCTCCATTTTGAACAAAGGATTTTTGCCATGGCAGTTGTGATTGCGTCGGTCGCCTTCTGGGCGGCGGTTGTGTACCAAATTCCCGGTGACATGGGCACTGTGGAGCGTGTGGAAATGCGCGGGCGCTACCGCCGCCTGAAAACCAGCGAGGCCAAAGCGGCCCGGGAAAAGCTGGAGTCCAAGCAGATGCTTGACGCCGAGTTTCTGGATTTGGTGCTTGTGGACTGGGACGTCAAAACCAAAACGGGCGAAGTGGTGCCCTACACCCCGGCCACGCGGGTGGAGCTGTTTGAAGACTGGGCGGGCACCGAAAGTGCATTTGTCAATGGCTACTTCAATGCCTTCAGCGTGGACGCCGGCGCAAAAAACTCCGAGCCGCTGTCCGCCACCAGCTGAAGGCCGACAGCGCAGACACATGCCTGGTGGACGCGGCGTTTCGCCAGGAATGTGCCCTGCTGGGGCTGGACCCAGACCGGCTAATCCCCCCCAAACAGCAAACACACGCCCCCACCCACGTCGAGTTGTACCCATGGTTTGCCAACGCCTGGTCTGTTTTCGCGCGCTGTGCCACGCAATGGCAATGGCTCACGCCCGCCATGGGAGCGCCCCTGTGCGTGGGCCTGAACTACGCCGGTGTGCACACGCAGATGGAGTGCATCAAGCCCAAAAAACGCGAGCCAGTGTGGTGGGCCATTCGGGTGATGGAGGCCGAGGTGCTGGCCATCCGCAACGCGGGCAGGTGACACCATGAGCAGCAACACACAAGGGCAAGGGGTTCGCATTGTTTTGGGGGCCGACCCCAAACCTCTGATTGCCGGTGTCAACGAGGCGGCCAACGCCACGCGCCAGTCAGCTGATGTGATGCGTGAGGCCATGCGCAGCGCATCGGCCACCACCGAAATATCGGCCAAGCAAATGCAGGCTGCGTTACGGGGTGTGCCTGCACAGTTCACCGACATTGCCGTATCGCTGGCCAGTGGCCAGGCTCCGCTGACGGTGTTGATGCAGCAGGGTGGGCAGCTGAAAGACATGTTTGGTGGTGCAGGCAATGCCGCCCGTGCACTGGGTGGCTATGTGCTGGGGCTGGTCAATCCGCTGACCGTGGTGGCCGGGTCGGCGGCCATGCTGGCAGTGGCATTTGAGTCCGGTTCATCGGAATCACGATCGCTGCAAAACGCCATCATCAACAGTGGCAACGCGGCTGGCGTGACCAAGGGCCAGCTCATGGGCATGGCCGCTGGTGTGGATGCTGTGGTGGGCACCCAAGGCCGGGCCGTTGAAGTGCTGGGTGCTATGGTGGACACGGGCAAGGTGGGCGCTGCCCATTTGCAAGAGTTCACCACTGCAGCCATGCGTTTTGAGGCTGTGGGTGGCGCAGCCGCTGAAGACACGGCCAAGGCGTTTGCGGAGCTGGGCAAGGCCCCCCTGGAGGGCAGTCTGAAGCTCAACGAGTCGATGCACTACCTCACTGCATCGACTTACGAACAGATCAAGGCCCTGGTTGACCAGGGCAAGCACACAGAGGCGGTTGCCGTCGCGCAAAAAGCCCTGGCTGACACCATCAATGGCCGGTCGAAAGACATGGCGGCCAACCTTGGCTTGGTGGAAAAGGCCTGGATGGGCATCCGCAACGTGGTGTCTGAGACATGGGATGCCATCAAGTCCATTGGCCGTGACACCGGCTCAGAGGGGGCGCTGAAGTCGGCGCAGTCGGCGGTAGATGCCCTGCAGGCTCAACTGGATGCCCGCAAATCCAGGGGCCTGGCCGCCGGAGACATTGAATCGCGTTTGGCCGCTGCAAAGGCCTTGGTAGACACCAAACAGCAAGAAGTACTCTTGCAGCAGCGTGGCGCAACCGCCCAAGCGGAACAGGTTGCACTCACTGAAAAGATGGTGGCGTGGGACAAGGAGGGAGTCCAGTTTGAGAGCAATCGGCAAAAGCGGGAACAGGCTGTTCAAAAAGCCCGCGAAGAGGGGCAAGCTCTCATCAATGCGGGCAAGCTCACCGAGAAACAACTGGCCGAGCGCATCGTCAACATCCAGGAAAAGTACGCCGACAAAACCAAGACTGGCGACACCGAGCTGGCCAACCTGGTGGCCCGTGTCGCTGCCGAAAAGCAAAACCTGGCACTGCTGCAAAACCAGGGCCTGCACTACGTCAAGATCAATGAAGGCGAGCGCACCGCGCTGCAACTGGCCGAACAGCTCACTGGCAAGCTGGATGCCAAAACCCGCAAAAGCAAGGAAGCCCAGCTGGTGCAGGCCAAAATCTTGGCCGATGTGCTCACCCAGCAAGAGGCTGAACGCAAGCTGCAACAGACCCGCCAGGCTGCGGTTGCCCTAGACGAAAAACTGACCGGCCAGCAAGTCGCCCAGTACCAGCAGTCCATCGACCAGCTGGTGACCGGTAATGCGCAGCTGCGCACCGAAATTGACCTGGTCGGCAAAGACACTGCTGCCCGGCGCGTGTACCTGGCCGCCAAAGCAGAAGAATTGGTCAAGGCAAAAGAGCTGGAAGTCATCAACCTGCGCAACTCAGGTGCCCGCGATGAAGTGATCATCAAGGCCGAACAGGAGCTGCGCCTGTTGCGCGACAAGGCGTCGCTGACGGGCCAGGTCAACAGCGCGCTGGATGGACAGGCTGCCAAAGACATGCTGCTGGCCATCCAGCGCGAAACCGAGGCGCTGTCGCAAACCAATGAACAGCGCCAGGTGACGATTGCCCTGCGCGAGCTGGAGGCCAAGGGCATCAAGGCCGGTACGGCGGCTTATGAGGAGTACATCCCCAAGATCAAGGCAGCCATTGCCAACAAGGCGGCTGCGGAGCAGGCAGTGTCGTTCTGGACCAGCGTCGAAAACGTGGCCCATGATGCCTGGAACCACATCGGTGAGCAAGGCGAAAGCGCAGCCCATCGGATTGAGCGTGCCCTGAAGGCCGGGGTGTGGGACATGCTGTGGCAGATCACCGGGCGGCGCTGGTTGATTGATATTGGCACGTCCATCGGCATCCCCGGTGCCGCACTGGCCCAAAGACAGGCAGGCAGCCTGTTTGGCACCGCATCCAACGCTGCCAGCCTGTACAACGCAGGCAACTCGCTGTTTGGCATGGGCGGTGTGGCCAGCAGCGCGGGCATTCTGTCCGGTGCCAGCTACGGCACATCGGCATTTTCGGCCCAGTCCATCATGCTCGCGGGCCAGGAAGTGGGGGGCACCATTGGCAGCGCCATGATTACAGGTGCCCAAAGCGCATCGTCCATCCTGTCGGTCGCGTTCGACCCCATTACCCTGGGCATTGCAGGCCTCGTGGGGGTATTGGCCAGTATGGACAACAGCGGCACCCCACACATGGGCGGCTCCGCCATCGCCGACAGCGTCACCGGCATCCACGAAATGGAGTCCGCCCTCATCGGCTTTGGCCTCAGTGCGTCCGATGTGTCCAGCAAAGTGGTCACCAGCAGCAAACAACTCGCAGGCTCAGCTCTGTCCATCCTGCAAGGGCTGGACGCCCTGGGCGGTGGCAAAAACAAATTCAGCGTGGCCACCGGCTTTGCTGACGACAGCTCCAGCGACGGTGCTTGGGGCTCGTTGGCCATCACCCGCAACGGCAAAAGCCTGGTTGATTGGCGTGACACCCAAACCAGCCGCTGGGCCCCAAAAGAATTTGCCAACGGTGAGGCCGGTGCCAAAGAGTACGGCAACGCCCTGGCCGCAGGCATCAAACAAGCCATCGACCAGATCGACCTGCCCGACTGGGCGGGCAAGATCGTCAAATCCATGGGCGACACGCCCACCATGGACGAACTGTCCGCCACCCTGGCCAAAATCCAGGCCATGCCCGAACAGGCCCTGCAAGCCATTGGCTCCAGCAGCCAGGCGCTGGCAGGCATCATTTACACCGGCATGCAAACCAGCGACCCAGCCGGGGCCGGTGCCGCGTTTGCAGGCCAAATCACCTATGGCATTGAAGCCAGCCTGTACCAGGGCTTTGCCAACCAGATCACCGGCATCGTCACCACCCAGCTGGTGACCCCCGTGGTCACCGCCATGGCCAGCAGGGCCACGCTGACCGAAGCCATGGCCACCGCCAGCATCGACACCATGAAAGCCCAGGTGTCCGCCGCCGGTGCGGCGTTTGCCGCCATCGTCAACGACCCAGGCTTCAAAGATGCGCTGGCCAGCGTCAACACCCTCATTGCCAGCAGCATTGGCAGCAGCATCGAAGGCTTTGCCGCCCCCACCGCGCCTGCGGCCTACACCGGCATGGCCACTGCAGCCGCTGCCGTGGCCCCCGCAGCCGCAGCGGCCAGCGCCGCCACGGCCGACTTTGGCAATGCGGTGGACACCCTGGCACAGCAATTTGCCCAGGCCACCGACAGCCTCACCACCACCGGGGCCGACCTGGCCGTGCAACTGCTGCGTGCCCAAGGCAACGAGGCGGCGGCACTGGCAGCCGAGCGCACCCAGTACCTGGCGCAGTACACCAGCCTGGGCCGGGCCGAGCAGGACCGCATTGCCCAGCTGTACGACGCCAACCAGGCCATCAAAGACCAGATCGACGCCATCAACAAGCAAAAACAAGCCGTCTCCGGTTACGTTGACTCTCTGCAAAGCAGCCTTGGGGCCTTGTTGTCGGCCACCGCACAGCGCGGCTACAGCGCCTACAGCCTGGTGGCCAAAGCCGTCAGTGCATCCGGTATGGATGGCCTGAGCGTTGGCCAGATTTTTGGCCAAGTGGCCAACCTGAGCCAAAGCCAGATCAAGGCCAACGCCATGGCCTTTGCATCCAGCAAAGACGCCACACTCCAAGCCAAAGCCGCTGTACTGGAACTCGCAGGTGGCCTGCTGCAACTCAGCTCAGCTGCCGAGCAGGCATACAAGTCGGCAGAACAAAACCTCGCCAACGCCTGGCTGGCCATTGCACAGCAAACCGTCGCCTCAGAAAACGCCATCATCAACGGCGTGGTCAATGCCCAGCAAGCGGTGGACAGCGCCCTGCAAGCCAGTGCCACCAGCCTGCGCACCCTGGCCAAAGACATTCGCACCTTTGTAGCCGACCTTGACGCCACAGATTCTGGCGGGCTCAACCCCGGTGCCCAGTACGCCGCAGCACAAGCCGCCTACAGCATCCTGCAAGCCCAGGCGCTGGCGGGCGACACCACCGCCCAGGGCAAACTGACCGCTGCAGCCCAAAAGGTGCTGGACACCGGCAAGGCCACCACCGCCACGCAAGCCGACTACCTGCGCATCGTCGCCAGCATCAAAAACGGGCTCGATGCCGTGGCCAGCCAGGCCGAGCAAGACGCCAAAAAACTCTCCCCGCTTGAGCAGGGCATCACCGATCTGGCCAAGGCCCAAGACACCCTCATCAAATGGCAAACATTGGCCGCAGATGCAGGCATCAGCACCGAGCGCATTGCTCAGGCGCAACTCAGCGAAGTGCAAAAGGCCCGTGCCGAATGGGTCAAAGCCACCGACCTGCAAACCGCTGCCGACCGCATCGTCACCCAATACGGCTACAGCGCAAGCACCATCACGGCGGCCATGAAAGGCCTGCAAGACGGCACCATTGACCAAGCCAAAGCCCTGGATGGCGTCAGCACCGCCATTGGTGATGTGGCCAAAGCCGCATCGGCCCTCACGGTGGATGTCAGCGCATTCAGCGGCATCGAAAACTCGCTCACCACCACCGTTGGCGGCATTGGTGCGCAAATCCTGAATGGGCTCACCCCGCTGGAGCGGGCCATCATCGGCCTCACCGGAGCCATTGGCCGCATCAACACAGCGCCCGTTACGCCCGTCGTTGGCACCACCACAGGCGGCACCTCCTACCCCATGCCGTCCATATCCCCCGACTACGGCAGCTACACCAGCATCGTGGCCAAGTACGGGCAAGAGACCATCAACACCGCTGGCACGCAACTCATGAGCATCATCGGCTCTGGCGACCAGGCCGCCCTCGTCAGCTCCGTGAGCGAGGCCATCAAGCAAGGCGTCACCAGCTCAGACCTGGCGGCACTGCTCACCAGCAACGGCCTGACCATCTCCAGCAGCGACTTGTCCGGCTGGGCCGTCAGCAAAGGCCTGCCCTCGTTTGATGTGGGCATCAACCGCGTGCCCTACGACATGACGGCCAACATCCATCAGGGTGAGGCCGTCATCCCAGCCAAGTTCAACCCGTTCAACCCGGGCTCCGAAAGCTGGGGGGGCAACGCAGATGCGCAAGCCGACATGCTGGCCGAGCTGAAAGCCCTGCGGGCAGAGCTGGCTGAGCTGCGCCAAGCCAACAGCGCAGAAAACGCAGCCATTGCGGGCAGTTCGCTGCGCAGCGCCAAAGTGCTGGAGGCCATCACGCCCGATGGAGACGCCCTGGCCACCCGTACCGCAAAGGCCATTGCATGAGCAGCGTACGCATCATCAAACCCGTGGCCATCACCGATGCCATGCTGATCAGCACCAGCGTGCCAGAGGCCGACTATGCCGAGTGGGCTGCTGCCACCAGCTACACCGTGGGCCAGCGCGTCATTCGCACGGCAACCGGTGTCCACAAAATTTACGAAAATGCCGTGGCTGGCATCAATGCCACGTTGCCAGAGCTGGCCACCACCGGCACAACGCCCCGCTGGCTGGAGGTGCAACCCACCAACCGCTGGGCATGCCTGGACAACTCGATTACCACCCGCACCACTCAGTCGGGCAGCATCAGCTACACGTTGATGCCATCGCAAGTGGTCAACGGCATCACACTGCAAAACGTCGATGCCGACAGCGTGCGCGTGCGCATGATCGACCCCGCCGCTGGTACGGTTTACGACAAAACCACCACCCTGGGCCGCAAACCAGTGTCTGGCTGGCACCCATGGTATTACAGCCGCCGTCCGGTGTCATCCGCCGTGACTCTCACCGACCTGCCAAGCTACTACGGGGCCAGCATCGTGGTGGATGTGGTCAAAACCGGCGGCACCGCCGCAGTGGGCATGCTGCTCATGGGCTACCCGTACACCATTGGCCTGGGGGTCGAGTACAGCGCAAGCGTGGGCATCAAAAGCTACTCCACCGACACCACCGATGTGTGGGGCAACACCTACCTGGTCAAACGCAACTTTGCTAAAAAAGCCAGCCTGCCCATCTTGCTCCCGAATGAAGAGCTCGACGCCACATTTGACCTGCTGGCCAGCCTGAGCGGCACGGCGTGCCTCTATATCGGCTCCGACACCTACGCCTGCATGCAGGTGTTTGGGTGGTTTACCGATTTCGACATCGTCATCCCATACCCCAACGTCAGCCGTTGTGCGCTGTCCATCAAGGGCCTGACCTGATTACACAAACTGCAAAAACTACATGGCACTCACACCCCCACCCACGGCCCCGTATCCGGGCATGAACCAGGCGCAGTTCGACGCCGCTGCATATAACCTGGTCAGCTGGCACGGCACCAACGTCGCCGAGCTGGGCGCATTGCAGGCCGATGTGGCCGCCCGGCAAGCCGACGTGGCTGCCAACCAGGCGCTGGCCGCAGCCAGTGCGGCAGTCAAAAACACCGACCAGTACAAAGGCCTCTGGTCATCAGGCGCCACTTACACCGTTGGGCAAAGCGTCAAGTACAACGGCGGATACTGGCTGGCCAACCGCACATCCACTGCAGTCACGCCGGTGGAGGGTGCGGACTGGGCCAGCACCACGGTCAGCGTCAACACACTTCCCATCACCGTCAACGCGGCCAACGTCACATTCGCCACCACGCCAGGTGGCGGCGGGGTGAATGCGGTGGTGGCGCTGGGCACACAGTACGAGCTGGTCATTGTGTCCGGGTCATCGGCCGCGCATGCTGTCGTATGGGATAAGACCAATAAGGTGTTTGGCGCGCCCGCACTGATCAGGTCAGCGTCACTCAATGCGTATTACTACCTGTCAGCTGTGGCAATCAGCGGCGCGCAAGCCATTGTGATGAGCGTGCCCAGTGGCTCTACGGCGCTGGAAGCGGTGTCGGTCAGCATCAGCGGCACCACCATCACGGTGGGCACGGCAGCCACGGCCACACTCGCAAGCGCGTTTGACGAAATGCGCCCCGCCGTGCTGGTGGGCACCAGCATCGTGCTGCCGTACATCCGGGGTGGGTACACGGTCAATGCCATCCGGGCGCTGTCTGTCAGCGGGTCCACCGTCACCATCGGGGCCGAAACGGCGCTCAGCGGTACGGGCAGCGAAATACAGGTCTATGCTGCCAGCTCGACCGTGGCGCTTGCGCTGTCGGTGTCGGGCACGCTGTTTTACGCGCAGCCCTACACCGTCAGTGGCTCCACGCTCACGCTGGGCACCGGCGCATCCACTGCCTGCAACAACACCAGTTATTTGCGCTCATGTGCACTCACAACGGGCCGCTGGGCTGCGTCGTGGGTCAATGGCACGGCATATGGCGGCGTGGTCAACGTCACCGGCGCGGTGGCCACCATCAGCGTGGCTGGGTCGATGGGTGCTGGCACAAGCTACCCGCTCGACCTGTGGCCGGTTGCGGGGGGCAGGGCGCTGCTGCTGATGGCTGCTGCAATCGGCTTCAACGTGCTGACGGACAACGCCGGTACCGCAGTCGCCGGGACTCTGTTTTCCAGCAATGCATTCGCCACGCCTGGCACAGTCCCGGTCCACACCTCGACATCAACGATTCTGCACTCTTCTGCGGGCGTTTACCGCTTCACGAGCAACGGCAATGACCCACTGGTCACCCCCATCGGCTTTGCGCCGATTGCATCCAACGGCAATTACACCTACGGTGGCATCGCCTCGACAAAGGGTGCCAGGGGTGCGGAGCTGTCTGTCGGCAGCCGCAGCATCGGTATCAGCAACGCAGCAGCGGCAAGTGTGTTTTATGAGTACACGGACACCACCGTAACCAGCTATGCATCCACGGTGGGCATCGGCGCGTCCTTTGGGGCTTGGTTCACGCACACCAGCGATGCGGTGTCATGGGGGCTGGTACCCCAGAACTACACCAACGGCACGATTTATCGCCTCGCACGGGCTGAAATGACATGAAAAAGCTGACCACCACCAAGGACGTTTTCGGGCCCTATGAACACATCGAAATACAAACCGACCGCTACCGCTGCGATGGGGCGGACCTGCCCGTCACAGTGGTTGGCATGGGTGAGGTGACCGAGTGGGACGGCCCGCTGCCCGTGCCACCTGGCCCACCTTTGGATGACCTGAAGGCCGAAAAAAGAGCGGAGATCAACGCAAACAGGCTGGCAGCCAACTTCTCGACGTTCATGCATGCAGGCAAGGTGATCGCATGTGATCAGCTCAGCCGCAGTGACATCGATGGCACGAACGGCTTTGTGACCCTGTACGGTGCAATGCCACCAGGTTGGCCAGGCGGCTGGAAGGCCGTGGACAACACATACACCCCGATTGCAACGGTGGCCGACTGGAAGGCGTTCTACGCATCCATGTTCGCTGCAGGTGCGGCCAACTTTGCCAAGGCGCAGCAACTCAAGGCCGCGCTAGATGTGGCCGCCACGGCGGATGAAATTGCCGCCATCGCGTGGTGACAGGGAGTCAGCCGATGCAACTCGCCCTCTACAAAGGCCGCACCCGGTTGTTCGACCGGGCCGTGCAGTGGTGGACCCGATCCACCTACAGCCATTGCGAGCTGGTGTTCAGCACTGACCGCAACGGCGAGAGCGTGTGCGGCTCCAGCAGCTACCTCGACGGTGGTGTGCGCATCAAGAACATGGTGCTTGACCCCACCAAGTGGGACATCGTTGACCTGCCTGGATTCGATGCGGTGCGGGCCAGCAAGTGGTTCGATGTGCACGCTGGCCAGCGTTACGACGTGCTGGGCCTGTTCGGATTCGTGCTTCCATTCATGCGGGATGACCGCAGCCGCTGGTTTTGCTCCGAGGCCTGTGCTGCGGCCATTGGGCTGGGCGATGCCTGGCGGTATTCGCCGGGGGCGCTGGCTGCGCTGGCCAAGAGCCAGGCCGCTTCTCCAGCGACTGGTCAGGAGGGCTGAGCAGAAAAAAGAACGGGCGACTGCTGAAGGTGCGCTAACACCCGCAGCAGCCCCCAACCGCAGATCACGCCTGCAAGTCCGGCAAGGCCCGCCCACTCTCGCGAGAGCGGGCCAAGCCTACCAAAAAAATGCAAAAGGCTTGCAATGGATGAAATCAGATGTGGCAACTGCCACCGCAAACTGGGCGAAGGTGAATACACCCGCCTGGCCATCAAGTGCCCACGCTGTGGGCACATCAACCAATTGAGCGCCCCGAGCGCCACACCAGCGCGCCGTCGAGCGTCCCCCATGAACACCACACATGACGGACTCTCTTCACCCCATGTCCAAACCCCTCGTTCCCTGGATCGGCGGTAAACGCCGCCTGGCCAAGCACATCCTCCCCTGGTTCGAACCGCACACCTGCTACGTCGAACCCTTTGCTGGTGCAGCAGCCATGCTGTTCGCCAAGGCACCCAGCAAGGTGGAGGTGATCAACGACATCAACTCGGACCTGGTCAATCTCTACAGGGTGGTCCAGCACCATTTGGAAGAGCTGGTTCGCCAGTTCAAATGGGCGCTGACCAGTCGCCAGGTGTTCATCTGGGTGCAGTCCACGCCCCCGGAAACCCTCACCGACATCCAGCGTGCGGCCCGCTTCCTGTACCTGCAGATGCTGTGCTTCGGTGCCAAGGTGGAGGGCCGCACGTTCGGCGTCGCCACCACCACGACACAGGCCATCAACCTGCTGCGCCTGGAAGAGAACCTCAGCGCCGCCCATCTGCGCCTGAGCCAGGTGGTGGTTGAGCACATGGATTGGCAGGCCTGCATCCGGCGTTACGACCGCCCACACACCTTGTTCTATTGCGACCCACCGTACTGGGCCACAGAGGGCTATGGCGTGGACTTCGGCATGAAGGAGTACCACGCACTGGCCGATCTAATGCGCACCATGACGGGCAAAGCGATCGTCAGCGTGAACGACGTGCCGGAGATGCGGGAGACCTTCAAAGGCCTGCACCAGCAGCGCCTGACCATCCGCTACACCGTGGGACTGCCAGCTTCCACACGGTCGGAAAAGGGTGAACTGCTGATTCGGAACTGGTAGCCTTGCACCACAAGCAATTCCATTTCCACCAACGAAACGAAAACGCGCGGCATTTATCGCAGCGAATCAGCCCGATTTATCGCAGCGCGCTTCACACAGCGCCGCGTGCACATCGGCCAGTGCCGGGCGACACGTTTCGACACAACCCAACCCCAGATCGGATGCGGTTTGTGCAATGCGCGGATGGGTCGCCAGAGCCACACCCTGGCGCCAATCTGCGCCAGGCATCAGCTCGGCCAAATGGGCAATGGCCTCCGAACTGCTGAACAGCCAAATGGCCTTCTCATCCAACAACTGCCTGGCCAGCGTGTGCTCCGAAGCCGACCACGCAGGGCACCCACGGCGGTAAGCCACACAACCATCCACCACACCACCGGCGGCGCGGACGCGTTGCGCCAGTCGCTCACGGGCGGGAACCGAGGCCTTGGCGGCATGGGGGTGATACACCTCGCTCGCTTCCTCCTGCCCTTCCCCATGCACCACCAGCAACCTGAACCCTGGCACCACTTGCCCGGACACTTCCGACCACAGCGCGTCCGAATCAAATTGCTGTGCATCGGCAGCAGGCTGATCAATCTGCAACAGCGTCACGCCCGCCCGTTGCAAAGCCTTGGCTGTACCGGGGCCAGGAGCCCAGAAACGCAATGCGGAACCCATTGGTAACTTTTGCAGCGCACCGTCAGGCTTGTTGGCTTCAGTCGTCCGGTTGTCCGAAAAAAAGGCCTCTACCGCCTGCGGGCTGACCCACATGCTGGCGTGGTACGTGTGCAAATGGGTACGCCCCACCTGCAGCGACGATGGATCCGACGGAGCAGAAAACGCCATCAGTGGCAAGACCACCGTCGGCCAACCTGCCTGCTGCAATTCAGCAGCCCAGCGACTGGCCTCGGGCTGGGGCCGAGTGACCACCACCCTGGGTTTCATGGTCAACGCCTGGTCAGCCTGCGCGACGTGCACCAGCAGTGCACAACGCCTCGGCCACATCCTGACCCAGGCCTTCCGCCTCTGACAGCGACGACACCGCGCGCACCGCCTCGGCTCGGGCCAAGGGCGATGCCACGTCCTCTTCTCCCCAAGCCGTGCGCAACCGCAACTGGCCATCGGCCTGCCAGGTGGTAAAGGCCGCCAATGGCATGGAGCAACTACCCCCCATGGCGCGACTGACGGCACGCTCCGCCGCCACCGAACACCAGGTGGGCATGTGCACCAAGGGTGCCAGTGCCGCCCGCACATCGGCCCTGTGGCTGCAAATTTCAATGCCCAGCGCCCCTTGGCCTGCAGCGGGCAACATGGTTTCCGGCTCAAACACCTGCCGGATGCGCTCTTCCAGCCCCAAACGCTTGAGCCCTGCGGCCGCCAGCACAATGGCGTGATATTGACCTTCATCCAGCTTGCGCAAGCGGGTGTCGAGATTGCCCCGCAGGGGCTCAATGCGCACATCCGTACGCCCCATGTGCTGCAACCGGTCGCGCAACAGCACCAACCGACGCAGGCTGGAGGTGCCCATCACAGCCTGCTGCGGCAAGTCGGCCAAGTCGGCGCAATGGGGAGACACCCAGGCATCGCGTGGGTCTTCGCGCTCCATCACACAGGCCAGCTCGAACTCGGGTGGCAGGGTCATGGGAACGTCTTTCAGGGAATGCACCGCCAAATCGGCGCGGCCTTCCAGCAAAGCGGTTTCCAGCTCTTTGACAAACAAGCCCTTGCCGCCCACCTTGCTGAGGGTGCGATCCAGAATCTGGTCACCCCGGGTGGTCATGCCCAGCAGGGTGACGGTGTGGCCTTGCGCCTGCAACAAGGCTTTCACATGCTCGGCCTGCCAGAGAGCCAGACGGCTCTCGCGGGTGGCAATGGTCAGGTTCAGCGGTTGAGATGCAGCAGACATGGGAGCACCAAGGCAAGCAAGCGGCCCAGCAGCAGGGCCTGCCCGCCACACCACCTGCAAAAAGAAACAGTTACGTAACCGCCCGCAAGGCGGCTTTCCGGGGGGCGGATGCTAGCATGGCATGGCCCTTGCAATAGCCTTACACCACCATGGTCACCACCTCCCGCAAACGCCCTGTCCCTGTCAAAAATCGCCCGACCGAGCCCGACAAAGACCGCCCATTGATGGACGACATCCGCCTCCTGGGCCGCTTGCTGGGCGATGTGATTCGCGAGCAGGAGGGCGAACCGATGTTCGCGCTGATCGAGCAAATTCGGCAACTGTCTGTGGCTTACCGGCGTGACGCCGATGCAGCAGCCGACAAATCCCTGAAAAAGTTGCTCAAAGGCTTGAGCGACGACCAGACGGTGAGCGTGATTCGCGCCTTCACCTACTTCAGCCACCTGGCCAACCTGGCCGAAGACCGGCACCACATCCGCCGCAGAGCGGTGCACGAACGCGAAGGCGACCTGCAACCCGGCAGCCTGGCCCACACCATGCAACGCCTGGGCGAAGCCGGCGTGAGCCACCAGGCACTGGGCCACACCCTGGCCAAAGCCCATGTGTCGCCCGTGCTGACCGCCCACCCCACCGAGGTACAGCGCAAAGCCATTCTGGATGCCGAACGGGCCATTGCCCAACTGCTGGCGGTGCGCGAGCATCTGCTGCCCCGCGAGCTGGCCGACAACGAAGGGCAAATTCGCGCCCGTGTCACCCAGCTGTGGCAAACCCGGCTGCTGCGCTTCACCAAGCTGACCGTGGCCGACGAAATCGAGAACGCGCTCACGTATTACGAAGCCACCTTTCTGGCAGAAATTCCGCGCCTGTATCGCGAATTGGAAAACCTGCTGGCCGACGCTGGATCGCCGCCCGCAGCACCAGTTCCGCCCTTTTTGCGCATGGGCCAGTGGATTGGTGGCGACCGGGACGGCAACCCCTTCGTCACCGCCACCACGCTGGAATACGCGCTGCGCCGCCAGTCCGAGGTGGCGCTGCGCCACCTGTTGACGGAGTTGCACTGGCTGGGCAGCGAGCTGTCCATGTCCGAAATGCTGACCGGCACCACACCTGACATGCACGCCCTGGCCGAACGCTCGCCCGACACCAATGCCCACCGCATGGACGAGCCCTACCGCCGTGCACTCACCGGCATGTACGCCCGCCTGGCCGCCACCCTGACCGAACTGACCGGCGGCACCGCCGCCCGCCACGCCGTGGCCCCGCAAAACCCCTACCTGCATGCCGACGAACTGCTGGCCGACCTGCGCACCATCGAGGCCAGTCTGCAGGCCCACCATGGTGGGGCGCTGGTGCGCCAGCGGCTGAGCCCGCTGATCCGCACGGTGGAGGTGTTTGGTTTTCACTTGACCACGGTCGATTTGCGCCAAAGCTCCGACCAGCACGAGCTGGTGGTGGCTGAATTGCTGGCCACCGCCCGGGTCTGTCCCGATTACGCGGCCCTGGACGAAGCGGCCAAGCGCACCTTGCTACTGCGCCTGCTGAACGAAGCCCGCCCCCTGCGCGTGCTGGGGGCGACCTACAGCGACTGGACCCGCAGCGAGCTGGCTGTGTTCGAGACCGCGCTGCACATGCGCCAGCGCTATGGGGCACATGCCATTCGCCACTACATCATCAGCCACACCGAAACCGTGAGCGATTTGCTGGAGGTGTTGCTGCTGCAGAAGGAAGTGGGCCTGATGCGGGGCTTGCTGGACGAGCAGGATGCCAACCCGGCAGTGTGCGACTTGATTGTGGTGCCCCTGTTCGAAACCATTGAAGACCTGCAACAGTCCGCCACCATCATGCGCGAGTACTACGCCCTGCCCGGCGTGGCCGCCATGGTCCAACGCGGCGGCGCTGACCAGTACGGCGAGCAGGATGTGATGCTGGGCTACTCCGACAGCAACAAAGACGGCGGCATCTTCACCAGCAACTGGTCGCTCTACAAAGCCGAACTGGCGCTGGTGGAGCTGTTCGAGCAACTTTCACGCAGCCAAGGTTTCACCGCCGGGCCGCCCCAAGGTGAAACAGCCCCATCGGGGGGCAGCGAACGCAGTGAGCGTGGGGGCAAGCAAATCCAGCTGCGCATGTTCCACGGCCGTGGCGGCACAGTGGGCCGTGGCGGCGGCCCCAGCTACCAGGCCATTCTGGCGCAGCCACCCGGCACGGTGCGCGGCCAGATTCGCCTGACCGAGCAAGGTGAAGTCATTGGCTCCAAATACGCCAACCCCGACATTGGCCGCCGCAACCTCGAAACCCTGGTGGCCGCCACGCTGGAGGCCACGCTGCTGCAACCCACGCAGCCCGCACCGGCGGCTTTTTTGCAAGCCGCCGAGGCGCTTTCCCAAGCCAGCATGGCCGCCTACCGCGACCTGGTGTACGAAACCCCCGGCTTTGCCGACTACTTCTTCAATGCCACACCGCTGCGGGAAATTGCCGAGCTGAACATCGGCTCCCGCCCCGCCTCGCGCAAAGCCAGCCAGCGCATCGAAGACTTGCGGGCCATTCCGTGGGGATTCAGCTGGGGGCAATGCCGCATTGCTTTGCCAGGCTGGTTCGGGTTTGGCTCAGCGGTGCAAACATTTTTGAATCAAAATGGGCCTTCCGGCACATCCAAAAACAAAAAGTTGCTACAACAAATGGTAGCGCAATGGCCGTTCTTCAGCACCCTGTTGTCCAACATGGACATGGTGCTGGCCAAAAGCGACCTGGCGCTTGCCCGCCGTTATGCCGAGCTGGTCACCGACGCCAAGCTGCGCAAAAAAGTGTTTGCAGCGCTGGAAGCCGAGTGGGACCGCACCCAAGAGGCTCTCACGCTCATCACCGGCAAACCGCAGCGGCTGGTGGACAACAGCGCCCTGCAACGCTCCATGCGCCATCGCTTCCCCTACATCGACCCGCTGCACCACCTGCAGGTGGAGCTGATCCGCCGCCACCGCGCTTCCACGGCCCAAGGCGAGGCGGTGGACGACCGGGTCAAGCGCGGCATTCACATCAGCATCAACGGCATTGCAGCAGGGTTGCGCAACACCGGTTGAGTTGATTGAATCGCTTGCTATGAAAATCAATCCTACAAAACACTTCAACGCTCCTGACTGGCTTGATGGCAGATGTTGCACTCCGCTTTCAATTTCACATAAAATGATCAAATCGATTAAATAATCAAAAAATCGATTTGATCTAATGTTGAACCTCAATTTAAAATATCAACGCACATCAAGCGTATCAAAGCAAGCCAATTCCATATTGCTTGCATCTGCCATTTTGTGTGTAATCATTTGGATTTACACCTTCAAAACTATTGAATTCAACCGTCATCAAGCCATTCAAAACCAGCTCGCCAGCAATGCCGTTCTGGCTCAGACGCAGGAAGGTCGCATTTCCAATGCCTTGCAAGTGTTTGATCAAATTTTATTGGTATTGAGAGATGATTTTCGGATGCACGGTAAACCGCAGTCCTTGAATCAGCGCCTGAAGGCCATGCATGTGGACAGGACCTATGTGGGCATTGTTTCCCTGATCGATGAAAAAGGCGAAGTGATATCCACCACCGCTGAAGACATGAAGGTCAATTTTTCCGATCGCGAATATTTTCAGGAACATGCATCCCATGAATTGGATCAATTGCTGATTGGAAAAGCCATCATTGGGCGGAAAACTGGAAAATCCATTGTCTCTCTCACACGGAGACTTTACAAATCAGACGGGTCTTTTGGCGGCGTGGTTTTTCTGGCACTCGACCCTGTATTCTTAGCACCAGATTACTCGAATGTTGAACTCCCCCAAGATGCCACCATCACCTTGGTGGGTCTTGACGGTTTTGTGCGGGTACGTCAAATCAACGGCATCAACAGCTATGGAGAAGATATACGATCAGGACAACTTCTTGAACAAGTGCGCAAAGCAGACATTGGCAATCTCATCAGCGTGACCCCCATTGACGGGCGTCGCCGTGCCACCAGTTACCGGAAACTACCGAACTACCCGCTGATCGTGCTGGTGGGCTCGCCGGTTGAGCAAGTGACCGATGCACTGAAAGGCAACGAACGCATCTATTGGCTGTCTGCCAGTCTGGCCAGCCTCATGCTGTTCGCATTGGTCATGGCCGTGAACGCAGCATTTGCGCGTACACGCCGGCAATTTGAAGAAGCCTCTGCCCATGCAGAGCGTCTGCGGGCCATCATTGAGGCCTCCCCCGTGCCTATGGCCTTGAATGACTCTGAAGGCCATCTGGTTTTCCTGAATCGGTCGTTCACGGAAACATACGGCTACACACTGGAGGACATTCCCACGCTGGATGCATGGTGGCTCAATGCCTGCCCAGATTCAACGTATCGCAATGGGATTGTCCATCAATGGAACACAGAGATCAAGCGCACTGATCAGCTGGGAACTCATTTCGCACCCATAGAAATTAAATTCAAATGCAAAAATGGCATGCAAAAAACAGCCATTGCAAATGCTGCCAAATATTCATCTGACAAGCATGCTGAACAATTGATTGTTCTTTTCGACATCACCGAACGCGAACACGCCAAGGACAAGCTGCAGCTTGCAGCCAGTGTCTTCACGCATGCATTGGAAGGCATCCTGATCACCACACCCGATGGCACCATCATTGATGTCAATCAAGCATTTACCCGTATCACGGGGTATGACCGCAAGGAAGTGATTGATCAAAAATCCAGCATACTCAGTTCTGGCAGACATGATTCGAATTTTTACTCCACCATGTGGAAGGCATTGAAAGAACAGGGAGCCTGGCAAGGTGAAATCTGGAATAGACGAAAAAATGGTGAGATTTTTGTAGAACTTCAAACCATCAGTTCTGTCAAAGATACACAGGGAAACATCCAGCAATATGTGGCTTTGTTTTCTGACATCACCGCCAGCAAGGAACATCAAAGTCAATTGGAACACATTGCTCATTTTGATGCGCTCACCAATTTGCCGAATCGCGTCTTGCTGGCTGACCGCTTGAAGCAGGCCATGGTGCAAGCCCAACGCCGGCACCAGCAAGTCGCAGTGGCGTACCTGGACCTGGACGGCTTCAAGGCCATCAACGACCACCACGGCCATGTGGTCGGAGACCAGGTGCTCACTGCGTTGGCCACGCGGATGAAAAACGCACTTCGGGAAGGCGACACCCTGGCCCGCATGGGTGGCGATGAATTTGTGGCCGTTCTGATTGACCTGCCAGACGTATCGGCCAGCACCCCTCTGCTGACCCGCCTGCTGGCCGCCGCTGCCCTACCGGTGCACCTGGACGATTTGACGGTTCAAGCCTCCGCCAGCGTAGGAGTGACGTACTACCCGCAAGCTCAAGACATCGACGCCGATCAGCTGCTGCGCCAGGCCGATCAGGCCATGTACCAGGCCAAAGTGGCGGGCAAAAACCGTTTCTTTGCCTTCGATGCGGCACAAGACAGCAGCAAGCGGGTCCACCATGAGAGCTTGGAGCGCATTCGTCTGGCGCTGGAAAACCATGAATTGGTGCTGCATTACCAACCCAAGGTCAACATGCGCAGCGGAAAGCTGATGGGTGTCGAGGCCTTGATCCGGTGGCAGCACCCTGAACAAGGCCTGCTGGCGCCAGCCACCTTTCTTCCAGTGATTGAAGACGACCCTTTGGCCGTTGCCGTTGGCGAATGGGTCATCGACCGTGCGCTCACCCAAATGGCGGTCTGGCACCAGGTGGGGCTTGACCTCACGGTCAGCGTCAACATTGGGGCGCGCCAACTGCAGCAAAGCGACTTTGTTGCGCGTTTGCGGACCATCTTGGCCCAGCACGCCGACGTTCAACCAGCCCGATTGGAACTCGAAGTGCTGGAAACCAGTGCGCTGGCCGACATGGCGCAGGTCTCACAAGTGATCGAGGACTGTGCACAAATGGGCGTGAAATTTGCGCTGGACGACTTTGGCACTGGCTATTCCTCGCTGACCTACCTCAAGAATTTGCGCGTCGCCTTGCTCAAAATCGACCAAAGCTTTGTCCGCGACATGCTGGTCGATCCAGACGACCTGGCCATCCTGCAAGGCGTCATCGGTCTCGCTGTGGCGTTCAACCGGGAAGTGATTGCCGAAGGGGTAGAAACGGTGGCGCACGGGACGGCTTTGCTGCGCCTGGGCTGCGAATTGGCGCAGGGCTACGGCATTGCACGACCCATGCCACCCGAGCAATTGCCAGCCTGGGCTGCCCAATGGCGGCCTGATGACGCGTGGGTGGAGTTGCCCAGTCCACGACACGCCCCGCAACCCACCGCCGATAATCCGGCATGACATCTTCTGCCACCGACTTCAGCGCACTTCCTCTCTCCCCTGCCATGCTGGCCAACCTGGCCACGCTGGGCTACACCGCCATGACGCCCATTCAGGCGGCCAGCCTGCCGGTTGCACTGGCCGGGCAAGACGTGATTGCCCAGGCCCAGACCGGCAGCGGCAAAACCGCCGCTTTTGGTTTGGCGCTGCTGGCCAACCTGCAATTGGGCCGAACTGCGTACACCGCGCCGGGCACCGCTCCAGACACAGACCCCCGCGCCGCCGGCACCGAGGCCTACAGCAGCTTGCTGGTGCAAAGCCTGGTGTTGTGCCCCACCCGGGAGCTGGCCGAACAGGTCACCACCGAGCTGCGCCGCCTGGCCCGTGCCCACGACAACATCAAGATCGTCACCCTCTGCGGCGGAGTCCCCCTGCGCGGCCAGCTAGCCAGCCTGGGGCACGGCGCGCACATTGTAGTGGGCACGCCCGGGCGGGTCATGGACCACCTGGACCGTGGCAGCCTGAACCTGGATGCCCTCAACACCCTGGTGCTGGACGAAGCCGACCGCATGCTGGACATGGGCTTTGTGGACGACATGGTCAAGGTAGCAGCCCAATGCCCCCCCAGACGGCAAACGCTCATGTTCTCGGCCACTTACCCGGAAGGCGTGGCCAAACTGGCCGCCCGTTTCATGCGCAACCCCACCACCGTCAAAGTGGCCGCCCTGCACACCGCCAACCAAATTGCCCAGCACTGGTACGAAGTGACCGACAGCAACCGCCTGCACACCGTGGGCCGCCTGCTGGCGCACTTCCGCCCCGAGAGCACGCTGGCGTTTTGCAACACCAAAGCCCAATGCCGAGATCTGGTGGACGTGCTGCGCGCCGAAGGCCACAGCGCGCTGGCCCTGTTTGGTGAACTGGAGCAGCGCGAGCGCGACCAGGTACTGGTGCGCTTTGCCAACCGCAGCTGCTCGGTACTGGTGGCCACCGACGTGGCCGCGCGTGGGCTAGACATTGCCGCGCTGGCCTGCGTCATCAACGTCGATGTGACACCCGACGCCGAAGTGCACATTCACCGCATTGGCCGCACAGGTCGTGCGGGTGAAACAGGCTTGGCATTGAATCTGGCCAGTCTGGACGAAATGGGCTACGTGGGGAAAATCGAGGTGCTGCAAAAGCAGGAAACCAGCTGGAGCCCGCTGGCCGAGCTAACGCCTACCGGCAACGGCCCGCTGGTGTCCCCCATGGCCACCATCCACATCCAGGGTGGCCGCAAAGAAAAAATCCGCCCTGGCGACGTGCTGGGTGCCCTCACCGCTGACCTGGGCTACACCCGCGAGCAAGTGGGGAAAATCAATGTGAACGAATGGTCTACCTATGTGGCGGTCAACCAGGCCATTGCCCACCAAGTGGCCAGCCGGCTGAGTGCTGGGCGCATCAAAGGAAAAAGCGTGAAGGCACGGGTATTGGAAGATTGAATCTCGATGCCCTTCCCAGGTTGTGACCTCCTTACAGGCCACGGGGACTGATACAGTGATTTGAGAAATGAGCACGCTGTTTGAATTGCTTCCAATCGGTGCCTACCGCTCCTCTGTCACGGGAAGGATGCTGCGCGCCAACCCGGCACTCGTGCAACTCAATGGGTATGCATCGGAAGCGGAATTGCTGTCTGGCGTGAATGACATCGCCAGCGAATGGTATGTGCATCCAGGCAGGCGCGCCGAGTTCGTGGAACGCATGAACCAGGACGGCCTGGTCACCGACTTTGTTTCGGAAATTCACTGGCACAAATCACGGCGGCGAGCATGGATTCGAGAAACGGCACACGCGGTACGCAACGACCAAGGTAACGTGCTTTATTTCGAGGGCACAGTCGAAGACATCACATCTCAACACGAAGCACAACACGCTCTGGAACGCAGCGAACACCTGCTTCGCGAGATGGCAGATCAGGTACCCGGAATGTTGTACCGCATCTGTTTTCCATTCAAAGGCTCGAGCCGGTACCTGTTTGTCAGCAGCGGTGCACGCTCACTATACGGAGTGGAACCGAACGATGTTTTGGCCAATGGTGCACTGCTGCGTTCCTTCAGGCACCCGGACGACCGTTTACAGGCACAGGAAGCGGTGTTAACCGCCGTTCAGAACAAGGCTCCGCTGGATGTGGAGTTTCGAATCATCCTGCACGATGGCACTCTGAAATGGGTGCACATGACCTCGAATTTCGTTGGTGAAGATGACCAGGGGCAGATACGCAACGGCATCATGCTGGACGTCACCGCCCGCAAGCAGGCTCAAGCCGAAGCAGACGAATCCGAAGCCCGCTGGAAACTAGCTTTGGATAGCACCGGTGACGGCGTTTGGGACTGGCACATTCAGGCTGGTCGAGAATATTACTCCCAACGCTACAAAGAAATGTATGGCTATGGCACTGACAAGGTATGGCAGCCATCAGACGGCTATACCGACATCGTCCACCCCGACGACATCGCCCAACTCCAACATGACCAGCAGGCCTATTTCAACCGGGAAACCTCTACCTACAGCAATGAGCATCGGGTGCGCTGTGCAGATGGCAATTGGAAGTGGGTACTGACACGCGGCATGGTGATCGAATGGGACCCCAAGGGCAAACCCGTTCGCATGATTGGCACACACACCGACATCTCAGAGCGCAAAGCAACGGAAGCTACCGTATGGCACCAAGCACACTTTGATGGACTCACAAAACTGCCCAACCGTCGCACACTGCAAAACCGCCTGCAAGGAGCGATCAACAACAGGCGACACCTGCCCTCGCAGCTGGCACTGATATTCATTGACCTGGATCATTTCAAAGAAGTCAACGACACGCTGGGTCACGACAAGGGCGATCAGTTGCTGCAGGAAGCAGCCGTGAGAATTCAGTCTTGTCTCGGCCCGCAAGACACTGTTGCCCGTATGGGGGGCGACGAATTCACCGTTCTTCTTGATCAGGTACCTTTGCGAGTGGAGTTGGAAGCACTGCTCAACCGTCTGCTGCGCAGTCTGGCCTTGGCATACCAGCTCGACACCGAAAAAGTGTACGTGGCGGCCAGTTTGGGCGTTGCGATCTACCCTCAGGATGCCACAGAGGTCACTAACCTGCTCAAACACGCCGATCAGGCTCTTTACGAAGCGAAGAACACCGGTCGTAATCGTTACAGCTTTTTCACACCCAAGCTACAGGAAGAAGCTCAAGAGCGGCTGCGCTTGTCGGCAGACATGCGGGTGGCACTGACAAATGGCCAGTTCGAAGTGCTCTACCAACCCATCGTCGAATTGCGAACAGGCTCCGTTCACAAGGCCGAAGCTCTGCTGCGGTGGCACCACCCTGAACGCGGAATGATTCCACCGGACAGATTCATTGCCATCGCGGAGTCCAACGGCATGATTGTGGAAATTGGCGATTGGGTCTTCAAACAGGCGGCTTGTCAGGTTCAACAATGGAGAACCACCTTGCATCCTGATTTTCAGATCAGCGTCAACAAGTCCCCGGTTCAATTCCAGGCCACCCAGCTCACACCGTGGGGAGAAACGCTGAAGAAAATGGATTTGCCAGGGCGTTGCATCAGTGTGGAAATCACAGAAGGGTTGTTGCTGAAGGCGTCCGACATCACGTCGGCAAAGCTGCTGGAACTGGAACAGGCGGGCCTACAAATCGCTCTGGATGACTTTGGCACTGGCTACTCGTCGCTGGTGTACCTGCAGCGTTTCTCGATCGATTTCATCAAGATTGATCGCGCTTTTGTGCGCAACCTCGGCCCTGGTGGCACCGACATGGCGCTGTGCAAAGCCATCATCGTCATGGCGCACGAGCTGGGTATTGAAGTGGTCGCAGAAGGCATTGAAACCGAGGAACAGCGGGCCTTGCTGTCAGCGGCAGGTTGTGATTATGGCCAGGGATACCTGTTTTCCCACCCGCTTTCCGTGGCAGATTTCGAAAGTGCGCACCGCCCATAGCAGCCAGGATTGCGGCAAGAAAAAACCCGTCACCCACGCGGATGGTGCTGCGCGTGCAGCGTTTTGAGCCGCTCCCGCGCCACATGGGTGTAGATGGTGGTGGTGGAAATGTCGGCATGGCCCAGCAGCAATTGCACCGCCCGCAAATCGGCCCCGTGGTTCAGCAAATGCGTGGCAAAAGCATGGCGCAAGGTGTGGGGTGACAGTGAAATGACGATGCCTGCAGTTGCGGCATGTTTTTTCACAATCATCCAGAACGCCACCCGCGTCATGCCTTGGCCCCGGCTGGTGACAAACAGGTCATCGGTTCGCTGGCCCGCCAGAATGGTAGAACGGGCTTGGGACATGTAGGTTTGCAGCCATTCGGCGGCCACATCTCCAAACGGCACCAGCCGCTCTTTGCTGCCTTTGCCCATGGTGCGCAGCACCTGGTCATTCAGGCTGACTTGATGCACCTTCAGGCCCACCAGTTCACTCACCCGCAGGCCGCTGGCGTACATCAGCTCCAACATCGCTCGGTCACGCAGACCCAGCGGTTCTTCGGCATTGGGAGAGGCCAGCAAGGCCTCCACCTGCATTTCGGTGATGGTTTTGGGCACCCGGAGCAGTGGCTTGGCCGAAACCAGTTGCAGCGTGGGATCAGCCGTCACACGGTGCTCACGCAGCGCCCAGCGGAAATAGCGCTTGAACACCGTCAGCCGCCGGTTCGACGATGTGACCTTGGCTTCGTCCAGTCGCCCCTGACCGTCGGTGGTGCCTTGCAGCCTGACCCGGTAGGCGAAATAGTCTTTCAGATCCTGGGTGACGGTCTGATCAAGCTGGCGGCCCCGATCGGTAAGCAGCCATTTGGCATACAGCAGCAAATCGCGCCGGTAGGCCTCCAACGTCAGCCGGGCCAGGCCGGCTTCCATCCACACGCTGTCGGTAAAACGGTCGATGCCACTGCACGACTGCTCCAACACCGCCGCGCGGGCCGCAGCGGCACTGGCCGCTTCGCTACTGCCCATCAGTTGAGAGAGAGCTTCTGCTCGGCCACCACCTTTTTGTACACCTCGTACTCAGACTTGATTTGCTCGGCAAACTGCTCAGGCGTGTTGGCCACGATGAGTGAACCGGTGTCCTCAATGCGCTTGCGCACAGCCGGGTCGGCCAGCGCCTGGCGGGTGGCCGAGCTGATTTTTTCCACCACCTCTTTGGGCAAGCCTTTGGGGCCCACGATGCCGTAGTAGGCCATGCGGTTCACCGCTTCCAGCCCCATTTCCTTGAAAGTAGGAACATGGGGCAATTGCGGCAAACGATGGGGCGCGGCCACCACGATCGGAATGAGCTTGCCCGTCTGAATGAAGGGCATGGCCGACGGCATGTTGTCAAAAATGATGGGGACCTGCCCACCCACCGTGTCGTTCAAGGCCGGGCCTGCACCTCGGTAAGGAATGTGGGTGATGAACACGCCTGCCAGGTTTTTGAACAGCTCGGTTTGCAAATGGCCTATGCCACCGGTGCCCGAGGTGGCATAGGAGTATTTGCCGGGCGATTTCTTCAGTTCCGCAATGAAGCCCGCATAGTCCTTGGCTGGAAAGCTGGGATGCACGGCAATGATGTTAGGCGTGGCCGCAATGTTGATGATGGGCGTGAAGTCCGTCAGTGGGTTATAGGGTGTTTTGGGGTTGATGGCCGGGTTGGCCGCCGTGGTCGACACCGTGGCCATGCCCAGCGAGTAACCGTCTGGCACCGCCTTGGCAGTTTCAGTGGCCCCCACCACGCCGCCACCGCCGGCCTTGTTTTCCACCACCATGGTTTGGCCCAGCGCACGACCAATCGAGTCGGCCACCGTACGGGCCACGATGTCGGTGGTCCCCCCTGGGGCAAACGGCACTTGCAGTTTCACGATCTTGGTGGGGTAAGCCTGCGCCCAGGCACCACCTGCACCCCCCAGGGCCAACACAGCAGCTCCTACCGAAAACATGCGCCGTTGCAGATTCATGCCAATGCTCCATTCAAGAAAAAAGGTCTGGAATACACCGCGCATTTTGCGCCCGTTCGCAACCATTTCGCCTTGATAAAACCCCATACAAACCCCTCCCCAAGCTGAGCCGAACCTGACACGGGTATCCTCACCCCAGTGAACATCGCTCAACTGCTTTTCCCCGACTTTTCCCTCATCCTCACTGGCTACCTGCTGTGCCGGCTCACCGCGCTCAACCGTTCGGTGTGGGGCCCCATCGACGGGCTGGTGTACCACTTTCTGTTTCCGGTGCTGCTGTTCCACTCCATCGTGCGGCACCCGCTGCAGTTGTCATCGGTATCGTCCTTGGGCGCTGCCGGTTTGTGTCTGGCGGCAGTGGGCATTGCACTGGGCTATTCCTGGCCTCGCTGGCCCATTTGGCCTGCATGGCCCCTTCCGGGCAAGCAGATGACGGGCGTTGACCCGCTGCGCCTCCATGCAGCCAGTGCGCAGGTGGGCTTTCGCTTCAATTCCTTCATTGCGCTGGCGCTGGTTGACAAAGTCGCGGGGCCGCAAGGTACACAGCTGGTGGCGGTACTGATTGGGCTGTGTGTGCCCGTATTCAACATGGGGGCGGTGGTCCCCATGCACCGCAACCGGCATTTGCTGGGAACAGGCTCCCACGGGAACGGCAAGCCCCCCAGCCTGCTGGCCGAACTGATGCGCAACCCGCTCATTCTGGCCACCACCACCGGGCTGGCCGCCAACTTGGCCGGGCTGCACATTCCAGTGTGGCTGGAGCCCACCGTCACCCGCATTGGCGGCGCATCGCTGGCCTTGGGCCTGATGGCTGCTGGCGCTGGCATGCAAATGGGTTCCCTCGCCCGCGCCAAAACACTGGCGGTGCTGGTGCTGTTGCAGCGGCACCTGCTGCTGCCACTGGCGGCTGTGGTCATTGCCAAATGGTGGGGGCTGAACGAAACCGAGACCACGGTGTTTCTGATGTTCTCGGCCCTGCCCACCGCCTCCACCTGTTATGTGCTGGCTGCCCGCATGGGCTACGACGGTGGCTATGTGGCAGGTCTGGTGACGCTGTCCACCGTGCTGGGCATGGTCAGCTTGCCACTGGCGCTGGGGCCACTGAAAGCCCTGTAGCAGGCGCTTGGACAGGGAATGAGCCAACGCCATGACCCGCACTTTGACTGAAAGAACGCGCATGAAAACCATCATCGGCACCTACACCAACCCGCACGGCCACTGGGTGGGCAACGGATTCCCGGTGCGCTCGCTGTTTGCTTACCAGAACCTGGGCCAGGAGCTCAGCCCGTTTTTGCTGCTGGACCGGGCGGGGCCGTATGCGTTCGAGCCCTCCGAAAACCGCCGTGGCGTGGGCACGCACCCGCACCGGGGTTTTGAAACCGTGACGCTCGTGTACCAGGGCGAGGTGTCGCATGCCGACTCCACCGGCCAGGGCGGCACCATTGGCCCGGGCGACGTGCAGTGGATGACGGCGGGCGCGGGCATCCTGCACGAAGAATTCCACTCTGACGCCTTCACCCGCCAAGGCGGCACGCTGGACATGGTGCAACTGTGGGTCAACCTGCCCGCCGTCCACAAAATGACACCGCCCCGCTACCAGGCCATCACCGCCCAAGCCATTCCCACCGTGGCATTGCCGGGTGGTGGCGCCCTGCGGGTGATTGCTGGCGAATATGCCGGTGCAGACTCTCGTGAAACCACGGACACCGCAGGCCCTGCTGGCGCCGTCACCGGCCCCGCCCAGACCGTTTCCCCCCTGCAGGTATGGGACATGCAACTGCCCGCCAAAGCCGAATGCGAGCTGCCTGCAGCAGAAGGCTGGAACATGGCGGTGGTGGTGTTGCACGGCAGCGTGCAGGTCAACCACACCCAGCCCGCCACCGAGGGCGAACTGGTGGTGCTGAGCACCTCTGGCCAAAACGCCTGGCTCCAAGCCACCACCGATGCCATGGTGCTGGTGCTGCAGGGCCAGCCATTGAACGAGCCCATCGTGGGCCATGGCCCGTTTGTGATGAACACCCGGGCCGAAATCAGCCAGGCCATTGCCGACTTCAACCAAGGCCAGTTTGGGAATATGTAGATCAAATGGGCCGTTTTCGCATAAACGGCTTAATTGATTAGCTATTCTTTTTGAGTTTCAACGCGGGCTTGCAGTGCCCAGGTCACATGCTCGCGCACCAGTTCATCGGGGTGGTTGACCCAGCACGTCAATGCGCTCAACAGCGCGGCTTGCGTGTCTGCCTCTGCATGGGCGTGAGGTGCAGCGGTGGATGGCGGCACCCCGGTTGCGCACTCCGTGCCGCCGCGCAATGCATTGCCCGCCGCCACCGCCAGGTTGCGCAGCCAGCGCCTGTGGCCAATGCGGCGGATGGGGCTGCCTTCGGTGCGGCGCAGAAAGGTGGCTTCGTCCCAGGCCAGCAAATGCGCCAGCGCTTCGCCATGCAACCCATCGCGGGGGTCAAAGTCGGGCAACGGGCTGCGCTGGGCAAATTTGTTCCACGGGCAGGCCAGCTGGCAGTCGTCGCAGCCGTAAATGCGGTTGCCCAGCAGCGGGCGCAGCTCGGGGGGAATGGGGCCATCGTGCTCGATGGTGAGGTACGAAATGCACCGCCGCGCATCCACCCGGTACGGTGCCACAATGGCCTGCGTGGGGCATACGCTCAGGCAGGCGGAGCAGCTTCCGCAATGGCCACTGACCGGTTCGGTGGGTGGCAAGGCCAGGTCCACCAGAATTTCACCCAAAAAAAACCACGAACCGGCCTCGCGGTTGAGCAGCAGCGTGTGTTTGCCCCGCCAGCCTAGGCCACTGCGGCTGGCCAGCTCCACCTCCAGCACCGGGGCCGAATCGGTAAACACCCGGTGGCCCAACGGCCCCACCGCACTGGCCAGCCGGTCGGCCAGTTGCTGCAGGCGCTGGCGCAGCACCTTGTGGTAGTCCCGTCCACGGGCATAGGCCGACACCACACCGGCATGGGGCCGCTCCAAGTCGGCCCAGGCCAGGGTTTGCCAGCCATCCGGGGTGTGGCGGGGCAGGTAGTCCATGCGGGCGGTGATGACGCTCACCGTGCCTGGCACCAGCTCGGCGGGGCGCGCCCGCATCAGGCCGTGGCGGGCCATGTAGTCCATGCTGCCGTGGAACCCGGCGGCCAGCCACGCGGTCAAGCCCGGCTCGGCGTCAGAAAGGTCCACCCCCGTCACCCCGATTTGGGAAAATCCCAGCTCCCGGCCCCAGGCTTGCAATTGCGCCAGCAGGTGGCGGGGGGAGGTTTGTTCCATGGGTTCATTGTAAAAACGCCCATACGCTTGCACCGGCACGTTCACCAACCCATGACTCCCACATCCGTTTCGCTTTGCGCCCATGCAGATTGGCCCACCGAGTCCCACACCCGCCAGTGGGCACAGCGGCTGGCCGCCTGCCCGCAGGTGACCCATGCCACCGTGACCCTGCATGGCGACCTGGGCGCCGGCAAAACCACGTTTGTGCGCCACCTGCTGCAGGCGCTGGGTGTGACCGGCCGCATCAAAAGCCCCACCTATGCGGTGGTGGAACCCCATGACGCCCATTGGCCACCCGGTGCACCGCGCAGGCAACCAACGCCCTCGAATCATAAGGTGCAGCACGGTCCGCTGGCGGTCTGGCATTTCGACTTCTACCGCTTCAACGACCCGCGCGAGTGGGAAGACGCCGGTTTTCGCGACCTGTTCGCCAGCCCCGGCCTGAAGCTGGTGGAGTGGCCCGACAAAGCCGGTGACTTGTTGCCCTTGCCTGACCTGGCGGTCCACATCGCCCCCACCGGTGAAGGCAGCCGCCTGGCCCAATTGCACGCCCACACCCTGCACGGCGCAGCCTGGCTGGGTGCGCTGGCGGCCCAGCCGCAACCAGCCCTGCCCACCGAGGGCACCCCCGCGTGAAACGCCGCGCGCTGTTGCGAACCGTGTTGCGCAGCCTGCCCGCTGTGCCCTGGGCCGCCACGGCCGTGGGCACAGGAGCGGGTTGGGCCACCAGAGGCTGGCTGGCCCTGTGGCTGGGTGCGCCGCACATGGCCCACGCCGGGCGCATTGTGGCGGTGCGGCTGTGGCCGGCGGCCGACTACACGCGCATCACCATCGAATCGGACTCGGCGCTGGTCACCCGCACCCAGATGGTGGCCGACCCACCCCGGCTGGCGGTGGACATTGAAGGCATTGACCTGGTGCCGGAGCTGAAAGAACTGGTGGGCCGCATCCGCCCCGACGACCCGCACATTGCTGGTTTGCGCGTGGGCCAGTACGCCCCCAAGGTGGTGCGGCTGGTGGTGGACCTGAAGCAGCCCAGCACCCCCCAGGTGTTTGCCCTGCCGCCCATTGCGGCTTACAACCACCGCCTGGTGTTCGACCTGTACCCCAGCCAGGCCCCAGACCCTCTGGCCGACCTGATTGCCCAGCGCAGCGCAGCGGCGACACCTTCACCCACAGCGGCCTCCACGTCGGCGTCACCGTCGGCACCACCTTCAGCAATTGCGTCCCCAACCGATGCCCAGGCACCCGATCCATTGGCCAACCTGCTGGCCCTGCACGAACAAAAGCAGGCCAAATCAGAGGTCGCCACGCTCAATAAAACAATAGCTAATAATTCAATCAATAAAAGCGATGAAGGCCAAAAAGATTTAAAAAATTCTGCACCAAGCCTCACACCCGCCCCTCCCCGTCCATCGGGCAGCGGGCTCATGGAAGCCACCCGCAGCCCCGGTGCGGATTTGCCACTGCCCCACCCTGCTTCATCCACCAGCCCGGCCACACCCGCCGCGCCAGGTTCAACGCAGCGGCTCATCGTGGTGGCGCTGGACCCTGGCCACGGCGGCGAAGACCCCGGTGCCATCGGCCCGGCAGGCACACAGGAAAAAAATGTGGTGCTGGACATTGCCCGCAAACTGCGCGAGCGGCTGAACGCCACCAGCGTCAACGGCAACCCCTTGCGCGCCTACCTCACCCGCGATGCCGACTACTTCGTCCCCCTGCATGTGCGGGTGGAAAAAGCCCGCCGCGTCCAGGCCGACCTGATGGTCAGTCTCCACGCCGATGCCTTCATGACCCCCGACCCCGCCGGGGGCAGCGTGTACGCCCTCAGCACCAGCGGCGCCAGCAGTGCCGCCGCCCGCTGGATGGCCAACAAGGAAAACGCGGCCGACGTGGTGGGCGGCCTCAACGTCAAGGCCAAAGATGCCGCCGTGCAACGCGCCCTGCTCGACATGAGCACCACCGCCCAAATCAAAGACAGCCTGCAGCTCGGCAGCGCCATGCTGCGCGAAATGAGCCGCGTGGGCAAATTGCACAAACCTCAGGTGGAGCAGGCCGGGTTTGCGGTGCTGAAGGCCCCAGACATTCCCAGCGTGCTGGTGGAGGCCGCCTTCATCAGCAACCCGCAGGAAGAAGCCCGGCTGAACGACGATGCCTTCCAGGACCGGCTGGCCGATGCCCTGCTGCGCGGCATCGTGCGCTACTTCCAGGCCAACCCGCCGTTGGCCCGCAACCGGCCTACTTGAACCAGCCCCCACCGTTTGACCAGCGGGCTGGAGCGAAAAACGCTCCGCCTCTCAGGTCGCGCTGGCGCAGTTCACCATCCACTGCATGCCAAAACGGTCGCGGAAGCTGCCGAAGTACGCACCCCAGAACATGTCTTGCAACGGCATTTGCACTTGCCCGCCGGCAGACAGGGCCGCAAACAGCCGCTCGGCTTCGGCACGGGTGTCTGGCTCCAGGTTGAGGTGGGCGTTGTTGCCCGCCACCAGCGTGAAGCCCATGGATTCGGGCGCATCGGTCCCCATCAGCACATGCCCGCCCAGAATGGGCAGCTCCACATGCAACACCAGGTTGGCATCGGCTTCGTCCAACGGGCAGGCTGGGTTGGGAGGCCCGTCTTTGAAGCGCACGATGGGCATGCTGAATTCGGTCCCAAACACGCTGCGGTAGAACAAAAAAGCGTCCTCGGTAGTGCGGGGAAAGTTCAGGTAGGTGCTGACACGGGCCATGGCAAAACTCCAGATGAGTAACAGGTGACAAACAGGGAATGGGGATGACGGCAGAATCCCGCACATGCTGCCAGAACCCACGATTGAACGCACCCCCCTGCACACCCGCGCCGTCACCTACCAGGGCTTTGCCCGCGCCGATGGGCTGTGGGACATCGAGGGTACGCTGCGCGACGAAAAGCACTACGACCACCCGCACGAATCCGGCACCCGGCCGGCAGGGCAAGCGGTGCACCACCTGGCGGTGCGGGTGACGCTGGATGCGCAATTCACCATCCGCGCCATCGCCACCACCATGGGCACCACGCCGTTTGCCGAATGTGGCGTGGCCAGCCAGCACATGCAACGGTTTGTGGGCATGACGGTGGGCAAAGGCTGGCGCAAGCTCATCGAGCAAACGGTGGGTGGGCTGGAGGGCTGCACCCACATCCGCGAGCTGCTGGCCAACCTGGCCACCGCCGCGTTCCAGACCATTCCACACCACCAGGAAATGCAGCGTTTGGCAGAGGGTCAAAGTGGCTGGCGGGTGCAGGGCGACACCCCGCCGTTTTTCATGGGCCAGTGCATGACCTGGGATTTCAACGGCCCGGTGGTGGCCCGACTGGCGCCCAAATTTGTGGGGTGGGTCAAGCCGGAGAAGCCGAAAACCCTGGTGTGATGCCTGGGCGCTGCACCGTCGGATCATGCACCTCCATCGAACTGACAAGGCAATTGCATTACCATGTGGGGCATCCATCCGATTGACCGGAGAGCGCCATGCCCGCCACCCTCGAAGTTGAATCCACGCTGACCGACCGCTACCAGACCACCGTGCCGGAAACGGTGCGTCGCGCCCTGGGGCTCTGCAAACGCGACAAGATTCACTACAGCATTCGCCCCAGCGGCGACGTGGTGCTGACCCGTGTTGAAACCACCGAAAACGACGACCCGGTGCTTGACCAGTTTCTGGGCTTCCTGGCACGTGACCTGGCCAACCACCCCGAACACCTGCAGGCTGTGGATGCCGGCCTCGTTCGACGCCTTCAGTCCCTGGTCGGCGGCGCACAAGTCGATCTTGAATCGCCCTTGTCAGCAGAAGATGAATGAGCACAAACAAGCAGGTGCCTTTGGTCATCCACGGCTGGACCGTTTTCGCACACCCCCTGTTTCTTGCACAGATTGAAGCACTTGCCCAGCAAGTCGAGGCCTTGAAGCAAAAAGACCCTGTCGGCTACGTCAAGAAGAACGCCACCAAGCGGCTGGCCGCCATCAGGGCACTGGCGTTTGACGTCATCCCGCAAGATCCGACGCGGCCGGAGTACCGCCAGGGTGGCACCCTGGGCAGCGAACACAAGCATTGGTTCCGTGCCAAGTTTTTTCAGCAGTACAGGCTGTTTTTCCGATACCACGCGCCCAGCAAGGTGATCGTGTTGGCTTGGGTCAACGATGACGACACCAAACGCAGTTACGAGAGCAGCGACGACGCTTACCGGGTGTTCCGCAAGATGCTGGAATGCGGCCATCCTCCTGACGACTGGAACCAGTTACTGGCAGCAGCGCGCTCTGGGGGATCAGGCCTCACAACCACCCCACCCGCTTGAACCGCCAGTACAACACCCCTGCCGCGCCCAGAATGGCCGACAGAGCCATGGGGTAGCCGTAGGCCCATTTCAGCTCGGGCATGTGCTCGAAGTTCATGCCCCAAATGCCCGCCAGCGCGGTGGACACGCCAAAAATGGCCGCCCAGGCGGCCAGGCGTTTGGTGGTGTCTGACTCCTCGATGGTCACCATCGACAGGTTCACCTGGATGGCGGTGGCAATGGTGTCGCGCACGTTGTCGATGGTGGCGTTGATGCGGGCCAAATGGTCGTGCACATCCCGAAAGTACTCGGGCGTGGCCGCGCACACGGCGGGCACACGGCCCCCGTACAGCTTGCTGGCCACCTCCAGCAGCGGAGCCACCACATGGCGCAGCAGGGTGGCCTTGCGCTTCAAGGCATACAACCGCTCGATGTTGCGGCGGGCCGCTCCACGCTCAAAAATTTGCCCTTCGATGTCATCCAGCTCGGTTTCAATCGCGTCCACCAGCGGAAAGTAGCGGTCCACCACCACGTCCATCAGCGCATAAAGCACAAAGCCCGCGCCATATTGCAGTAGCTCAGGCTCCAGTTCACAGCGCTGGCGCACACCCAGAAAATGCTGCTGACTGCCGTTGCGAACCGACAGCACAAAGTTGCGCCCCACAAACACCGCCACCTCGCCCACATTCAACTGGTCGCCCTGCATTTCCAGCAGCTTCATGACCAGGAACACCGTGTCGCCGTACTCCTCCATTTTGGGGCGCTGGTGGCCGTGGCTGGCGTCTTCCACCGCCAGGGGGTGGAGGTCGAACTCCTCCTGCATCTGGGCCAGTTCGGCATCGGTGGCATCGCGCAGGGCCACCCACACAAAACAGTCGGGCTGGGCCACCCAGTCGGCAATGTCGGGCACCGCCACATCCGCAAGTTTCTGGCCGTTGCGGTAGGCCACACAGTTGATCAGCATCGGGGCCATCCTTCCCGTTACGCATTCAGGAGTGCCGGATTGTCGCCGCGCCCATGCTCGGCTCATCGCGACACAGCGCAGCACATGGCGGCATGAGGTGCCCGACAATCCGGAGCATGCCCGCCCGCATCATTCCCTTGCAACCGGCCCCCGCCGAATCGAGCGCAACCGGCCCCATTGCGCTGCCCGCCACCGGATTCAAAGGCCGGGTGTTGTCGCTCATCCCACCGATGACGCAGCTCAACACCCCCTACCCCTCCACCGCCTACCTCACCGGTTTTTTGCGCCAACAGGGTGTGAACGCCACGCAGGCCGATATGGCTCTGGCCCTGGTGCTGCGCCTGCTGAGTGCCGAGGGGCTGGCACAGGTACAAACCGCCGCACTGGCCCAACCGCCCAAGCAACGCAGCGCGCAGGTCCAGCACTTCCTGGCCGAATTCGAGGGCTACCACGCCACCGTGAACCGGGTGATAGCCTTTTTGCAAGGCCGCGACAGCACGCTGGCCCACCGCATTGCCAACCGCAGCCTGCTGCCCGAAG